>Ga0208277_1000033_pt1 | contig 73022 bp, 41 predicted proteins | sample ETNtaG_5_FD_185782 | JGI IMG/M metagenome (GOLD analysis project Ga0208277, IMG submission 185782) | Marine microbial and viral communities from oxygen minimum zone, Eastern Pacific Ocean - ETNP201406SV205 (SPAdes) (version 2) | ecosystem: Environmental > Aquatic > Marine > Oceanic ...
TTGATTTCATTTCCTCCACCTACTAAGATGCTTCAATTCGGTGGGTTCCCTATCGCTAATGCGACCGTTTCCGAAGAAACAGGAAGTCCTATTCAGCCATCTGCGGATCTTAGGCATACATGCGCCTACCCGCAGCTTATCGCAGCTTGTCACGACCTTCATCGGCACTCGAGCCGAGCGATCCCCCAGTTGGGTTGTAGCATCACATGTGTATGTTACCACACCATATGAGTAACCCTTCGGTATCTAGTCATGCCAATTCGGCTTCAACAGAAAACCACCTCCTCGAGGGTGATTCTCCTCAGCCCTTCCCCCATCATGACAGGCATGACAGGGTGCTAAGCAACCACCCGACCTTCCACCCGTATAAGAAGAAATCGGTCTACGAAGGACCCATGAAAGCGCTACAGTCCTTGCTTTTTTCCGAAAAGAATCGGTTTCTCGGCGTTCAGGCAACATTTGGCGAAAGTTGAGCCAAATTTCCAGAGACGATGGCATCCCCGCCGGCCTTCCCAAAGGTCTCCACGGCCTGGGTCAATTGACCCAAGTTGAACATGGCCACACCGGCGGTGTTCAGCCCTTTTTCGGAGCCAGGTGTGCGGGCGTTGTGGACGTTCATGATGCCAAGGGCTTTCTCGGCTCGCCCACTCTCGATGAGCGCAATCGCTAGGTTCACCAGGACGTCTCCATTGGTTGGTGCGTTCTTGGCTGCTTCGCGTAGGGCAAGAATGGACGATTCAAATTGTGTTTCTGCAACGACTTCTTGCTGTGGATCTCCACCATCACGCATGGCCGTAGCCCGTTGCAGCAAGGCGATTCCGTAGTTGTTGTAGACTTCTGCATTGGACGGGAGGACGGCGGCCATTCGTTGGAAGGAACGAGCGGCTGATGACCAGTCGCTGCGTTGCATTGCTTGGAAGCCTTCGTTCAACATCGTTTGAAGCTCAGCGGATTGACCAACGTCAACGCTCAAGGCTTGTGCAGGATGCAATCGCAATTTCACTGACCGCTTGGCAGGGGTTTGCGGAGTCGCTTCGAGTGGCGTGTGGAACACAGCCGCAGGAGAGTCTTGGGTGTGGTCGTACACCACAACATCGTCGTCGAAAGAGGAATATTCCATCTCTACAACGGTTGATTCTTGCCCGTAGATTTCTTCGTAATCCGGAATTTGAGCGTCGATTTTCCAATAGTCGGGGACGGGTGGTTCTTCTTGAATGGGAGCAGGGGTAATGAGACGAGCGGAAGTCAATCGAACAGGCTCATCGCTCATCTCACTGGCGGAGGGAGGAGGAGGGGCGTTATTGACTGCAGTGGATTCGTGAAGGGGGGCAGGGCCGGGAACCTCCGCCGGCATTGGGAGGCCAGGAAGCGATGGAACCTCAAGAGAGTCAATTGCATCATCTTCTACGTCCTCTGACGGCAGGGTTGGTGCCGATGGGGACTCCTCCGCAGCGATGGGGATTGGAGCCTCTTCGGGCGCTGGCGTGGGCTCAGGAAGGTCTTCGGCTTCTTCTGGCTGAGAAGGAGTCGCCTCCATCATCGCCTCCTCACCAGCATCAAAGGGGATACCATCGGCAAAACTTCCGATGCCAAAAGGAAGACTTGGAGCATACACGGTTGAAGCACCTTGGTAGCCAAAGGGGAGAGCCCCCGTGTTGTTTGCAGGTGCATCAACAACCGGCTCTTCCTCCTCGGTAGGCGGTTCGATGCCTTCGAGGTCGTACCAAGCTGCCGCTGCGTCGTCCAATCCTGGAACTTCGGTAGGCAGCACTTCGCCGTCGGCGTTCTCAGCGGACAAGTCCTTCCGCAGTTGGCTACCGCAGGCGGGACATGCTGTACCACCAAGAGAGAGCAGACCGCAGATTTGGCACTCAAACATGGTCCTGCCTCGGACACCCCTCGGGACGGAGGGACTTCAAGTCAACGCTGACTTGCTTGTGATTACTCTTCTTCTCCACGGAGGATGACGATGACCTTGTCCTTCACGTCGACGACCATTTCGCCAATGCCGTCCATTTCGTCGTCGACCAAGGCTTCGGCGAAGGTCTTGCCTTTGCTGCGCCCACGGGCGAGTTGGCCAATGATGCTCAGGACGGTGATGCCAACGAGGATGAGTTTCACGTAGGTTCCGTTGTCTTCGCCACCAACGATGAACACGAGAAGCATGTACAGCGAAACGATGAACGTGGTGAGAATCATGACCGGGAAACCGGCTTTGAAGAACTCATTGAACGAGATAGGGTAGCCCGCTTCTTCGGACATTCCAGCCGTGACGACGTTGGCCGATGCTCCGATCAACGTACCGTTTCCACCCAAACAGGCTCCAAAGGCCAACGCCCAGATCAACGGCCCAAGCAAGTAATCACCGAGGTTGTCAGCGATTTGCAGAACAATTGGAATCATGGTGGCCGTGTAGGGGATGTTGTCGATAAACGCCGAGGCAACGGCCGAAACCCAAAGCACGATGAGAATGGCTGCGGCTAGACGAACGGTTTGCCCGTCCCCTGTGTCGCTACCAAAGAAGGCGATAGCACGCTCAACGTATTCACCGATGAAAGCGATGACACCCATGTATTGGAGTGAGTGAACCAAGACAAAGAGACCGGCGAAGAAAAGAAGCGTTGTCCACTCAACGTGATGAAGTGGCTCTTCAAGTTCGTGCCGGTCTGTGGCCAAGAGCATGATCACAGCACCCACCAAGGCAATCCACGAGACGGCGATGTGGGTGATGGGGTGAAGGAAGAAGTTGATGATGACAAGGAACAAGATGACACCAGCGACTTTCAGCATCTGGGGATCCTTGATGCCATATTTGGCTTCAAGTTCGGCCACGTCTCGAATACGAGAGCCCGAAAATTCATCGGCATAATACCACTTCAAGAGCATGAAACTGGGGACGATGCACATCAGGATACCAGGTCCCATCTCGATGATGAAATCGTTGAAAGTTACGCCGTATTCTGACATGTATGCGTATTTACCGCCCTCTGCCGTAGCAATTTTGTCAGGAGATAGACCAGAACCAATCATGATGTTTGGAGGGTCGCCAATCATGGTGGCAGCTCCACCAATGTTCGAAAACAGAACTTCCGAGATGAGCAAAGGGATCGGTTTGATGTCGAGCACCTTTGCAAGTTGGATGGTGACAGGGGTCAGAAGCAGCATCGTTGTCACGTTGTCAAGGAAAGCCGACAGGACGGCAGTGACCGAACATAAAATGACCACGAGCGTCCAAATCGAACCTTGGCTTTTCTTGTAGGAAAGGACGGCAAAATACTCAAACACACCCGTGTTTGAAAGAATACCAACCATCACCATCATACCCAAGAGCAGGCCAATGGTCTCCCAATCAATCATTGTGGTAATCTCTGCCAACGTGAAGGTATCACCCGTGTCGTAGTAGTTGAGGGCGAGCATAGCCGCAATTCCTCCGACAGCCGCAGCGAGGGTACGGTGGACGGTTTCGAAGATGATGAGAACATAGACGGCCACAAGGATGGCAAGACCAACGTAAACGGCTTGTGTCTCAAGGCCGTCTTTGATGTGGACATCCAGCCCAACACCGCTACCACCTGCGGCTCGGGTGGGGTTGGCCACCATCATGGCACCGATGAAGAGCAACAATCCAAACGCAATTTGCCGGGTACGGTTGGTAAAGAGATGCGAGTTCATGGACATGCCTCTGTATTATGACGGGGATGAATCACCCTTTGACCCTTTGCTTTGTCGAGGATTACCTACGCCACAATACTCCAATGTTTCCACGTTGCAGGACGAGTTGAGAGGCTGTTTGTTCAGCAACGTATTGCCAGACCTCGCTTCGTTGTTCGCGTTCAAACAGTCCTTTGTTGACCTTGACTTTGACGAGGTCTCTCGATTGGAGTTGTTGACGAATTTCGTCAAGAAGCGTTTCAGTCAAACCGGACTTCCCGATACGGACGCTCGCACGAAAATCGTGAGACTTTGCCTGACGCATGATGTGAGGGGGAATATCCGCCATTTCAGGCCCCCCTGTGTTGGCGACGGTGGTGTTTGGGGCCGCCACCAAACCGGCGAATGCTGCCACATTTCAAGCAGGTTTTGATGCGCTGACCGTCTTTGATCCGAACGCGAAAGGTGCTCGAATGAGTTTGATGAGCCCAACACTTTCGGCACACGAGTTCTTTGACCCGAGGAGGAAGAGGAAGTCGGTGCCTCTGGGAGGTCTTGATGACATGCACGGCAGCGGAAGCCAGCACTTCCTCCGGGTGGTCGCTGGGCGAAGAGAGAAGGTCGCCAAGATGGGTTTGAGCCTGAAGGCCGGCTTCACGCCGCTGCGCTTTTTTTCCAGCGCGACCTTTTCTTCGACGGCTCAATTCATCACCTCAGTTGAGGACAGCCAGCAAATCAGCCGTTATGTCGTCGATTGCACGGTCACCATCAACACGGTGAAACAATCCCTGTTCTTCGTACCAAGCAGCGAGCGGTGAGGTCTGTTGGTGGTACGCTGACAAGCGGTTCATCACGGTCTCAGCGTTGTCATCTGCTCGGCGTTTTTCTTGGTACTCTCCACATGGGCAACCCTTGGCCGGGACTGGATTGAACACATCGTGAAAGACAGCTCCACATACGCCGCAAGTGGTACGGCCGCAAATGCGTTCCACAATTCGCTCATCGGGCACCTCAATCGACAACACATGAGAAATCGTGGTCATTTCTGCTAGAGCCTCTGCTTGGGGAATGGTACGTGGAAATCCATCAAACATTACACCGTTAACGGCATCCGACTCCTGGATTCTATCTTTGATGAGGGCAAGGATGATGTCGTCGGGAACCAGTTCACCACGGTCCATGTACCCCTTGGCTTCCAACCCGACCGGAGTTCCGGCCTTAACCGCTGCACGGAGCATGTCTCCGGTGGAAATTTGCGGCAATCCGGTATCATCCGTGATGCGTTGGGCTTGAGTCCCCTTTCCTGCACCAGGGGGACCGAACAATACGATGCTGCTCATGGAGGGTGGAAGGCATCCTCCCTTTCAACCTTGATGAATCAGCCTTGCCGGTTGAGCCACTCATGTCCGTAGTGTTGCCACTGTTCCATGGTCCAACCTGCTGGCAAACCGCCAGGAGGCAATGGAGGGCCTTGGTTGGCCACCGATGCAGGGGCAGGGTTAGGCTGAGGCACGGGCATTGGCTGTGGAGCAGGCAAAGGCAGCGTTGGCAATGTCTTCATCGGAGCCGGAGGCATACCTGCTGGGGGAAGTCCTTTGGGAACGGCTGCAGAGGGAGGCAAACCCGCCGGGGGTAGACCAGCAGGAACTCCCGCAGGGATGACAGGAAGGTCCATCGATTGCATAATGGCTTGAGCAATCTCTTCATCGCTCACCTCACCGCTCGTCAATTCGTCAACTGCCGAACCCAGATCAAGTGCTTCATCCCGGCGCTCACCGAGCATATCTGGGTTGGTGTGTGTGTTTGGAGCGACCAAGGATGCTCCGTCATCAACCAACTCGCCGGAAGATTTCATACGGCGAGCAAAAACAACAACTCCGGCGAGAAGAACAAGAACAAGCGCACCGCTTGCTGCAGGGGGAAGGATGCTGAAGAGCCCACTTGAACCGGTGGAGAGTTCAACGCTCGCGTCGCGCTCAATGGTTGAAACCACACCGTTGGCAGCCGTAAGGTTGAGCATGAACACAGCCCCGCCACGGGCCACATCCTCAGAGGGAGTGAGCATGACCACGACCTCGATGGTAGCACCGACTGCCAATTCACTGATGGTTGATGGACTCACATCCAGGGACCAATCGGTACGTTCCTGGTTGTTTTTGTCCAATAAAACAGCGGTCATGTCGGCAGTGAGAGGGGCATTGCCATCGTTGCGAATGACGAAGGTTTCGCTTTGGCCATCATCTCTTGAAATGCCTTGCAAAATACCCTCGCCGGACCGGAGGGCGGTTATGTTTCCGTAAGCTGAGGAAACTACGCCCACGTTCACGCTTTCCGACGCTTCGACAAATCGACCATCGTTGGTTGCGTTGACTTGAATGAGAATCTCAAAGGCATTCTCAGAGATTGGCGTTTGCGGAGGGGCAATGAGTCCGAATCGAACCACTTTTTCCTCCCTTGGTTCAAGGTAGACCGTGGGATTGGCGAAACCAACCGACCAACCGTCGGGCGCCAGACCATGGGTCCAGGTCAGTCCAAGATTGGTGTTGCCTGTGTTGCGAACAACGAATTCCCCGTAGGAGAACACATCTGAAATCATAGCATCAATGTGATTGTTGAGCGGTGGCGTGAGGGAAATTCCAAGTTCATCCTTCACGACCAGCGTGGTTATGTTTTGCCTGAAATTGGAGAAAGAGCGTTCGGTACGGATGGTAAATCCGTTGCTGTCGCCCTCTTCAGCCGTCAAGGGAACGCCAAAGATAAATCGAACAGTGGAGGATTCACCGGCCCCCAATGTGAGGAGAATTCTTCGTGAATCTTGTTGATCATCATGGGACACTTGAATCGCCCATTGCGGGTTGTCTGGAAGCACCGAAACATCAAGATCAATGTCGATGTTCCCCGTGTTTTCAATGGTCATGTTCATGTGAACTTGTTGGCCGCTGTCAACCGCAACGTCGGGTGAAAGATGGTTTGGCCCAACCCTTCCGTTGTCGTCCTTCAGGTGAACATCAAAAGATTCCTGGGCGAGCACGGTGATGGTCACGCTTTCGGTGAAGTTCATCAGCGGGTCGGTCATTGAAGTGACCGAACAGGTGACGGTATCGGTCTCTCCAGCCGCAGGAGAGCCTTCAGAAACGAGTGGGACAAAGACGCGCACTGACATCGGGAGGTACTCGAGAATGTTCAATGCTTCAAAATCAAGTTGAGACGAATTCGAAGTACCCAGCATCACTTGCCAACGTTGTTGTGAAAGGCAGTCGAGGCTGTATTGCGCAGGTGCATTGCCGGTGTTGCGAACCGAAATAGAGAACACACTGGAAGAGCCGGGTAAGGCCTCAAGACCCGAGGTTCCCGCAGCCACCACTTGAACCTGATCGAGTTGTTCCACGACGACCGTGATTCGTTGGGTGTGGGCCACGGTTGGTTGGTATTCGTAGCGAGCAGTGACCTCAAGCACATAGGTCCCTGACCTAACGTAACGAGGGTTGTTTGGATCCGTGGTCAAATCGGCATCAACGTCCTCCAGACGTAGATTCATCGATTTGTTGGCCTCAGTTGTACCTTGGGCAGTCAGTGTGAACGAGGTTGATTCATTGAACGAACGTGTCCACAAATCTGGGCTGGGCAGGAAGAAGTTATCCCGTCCTGGAACGGGGATTTGGACCATGGTTGCTGAAAGCAGAACCGATTGGTTACCTGTGCCCTCGTGAAGAATTGAAAGCGGGACATCAATGCCAGAATCATTGCGGACGTCGAGCGTCATCATGGCGTTAGAAGCACGGTCTTCAGAAGACTCAGGGATGCTGCCGTCTTCGTTTTCCACCACCACACGAACACCAAGTGCCATGACCTCAAGGTCTTGGGTCCATACGTTGTTATTGGTGCCTGTTGAATCATCGTTCATTTCGCTCACCACGCCACCGGTGTCAACCGTGAGGCGAAGTGTATGAGTCCCAGTGGTTGTGAATTGGTGGAAAATGGTGTAGGAGTCAACCATACCAGGACCAAGGGCAGGTCGTGTTGCTGTCGAAAGGACCGTTTGTGTGGTGGTGTCCTCAAGCATGATGTCAAAGGAAGGCGTGGTGCTTGTACCTTGGTTCACCCAAGCAAGACGAATGGAAATCAAATCGTTCTTGAGAGGATTTTCTGACGAGGAAAGAATGCTTCCGTCGAAGACCGCCAAATCAGGCTGGGGCGTAGGTGTAGCAACAGCGCTCATGACCAGGGCGAAGTCCTGCTGGGTACCGCCACGATGAAGAACCTTGACGATGTAATCGCCGGCTCCGGCAGGGAGCGTTCCGGGGGCAACACGAATGCGTTCAACGTTGTTGACCGTGTCTGAGGCCCCTCCGGTGGTGGTAAAGCCCTGAGCGAAATCATTGCCGAGCCATTCTGTACCATCTGGGCCGACCAAGACCAAGTCCAGATTATTGACCAATCGTGCTTCGGATTGTGGCGCAATAGCGCTGCCAGCCTCATCGGTCCAAGCCAAGGTTAAGTCGAACCCGTGAGAGGGGTCAATGGAAAAGGAGTAGAGCAAACCAAAGCCTGGAGAGAGGACTTTCTTGTCGTCCACAAATGTATCCAAGGGCGTTGCTCCGTCCATTGGAAGGACCGTTCGTTCAAGGTCAACTTCACCCCAACCTTCGGCAGCGTTAGGGATATCTGGTGCGCCCAAATCACGGGCACCGTTGATCATGGCTGCTTTCACGAGGGAACTGGATGGAGACGAAACGCCCACTTGTTCTCGAATGAATTCCCGTGTAAGCCCAGCCACACCTGAGGCGATGGCCGTAGCTTGTGAGGTGCCGCTGAGGGACATGTAGTAGGAATTGCCATCTGCGTGGGTGCCCGATAGACACGAGGGGCCAGCGGGATTCTTTGCTTCCTCTGCGAGGCCCGAGCAAATGGCCACACCTGGAGCGACGAGATCTGGCTTGACCCTGCCGTCTAGGCTGGGACCCAAAGATGAGAAATTGACCACAGCGCCTGCAGCAGGCGTTCCCGGAGCACCCGTGGTGGAAGCACCAATGGCGATAACGTTCTTGGCCGTTGCCGGCGAAGAGATTTGAGAAGCCCCTGAAGTGCCACGGTCGCCCACGGAAAAAATGGGGGTCAAGTCCTTCCGATCGTGAACAAATGTGTCAACTGAGCGAGCATCTGCGGTGTATTGACCGAAGTTCCCATTGAGGCCCCAAGCGTTCACGGAGATTCGGGCGGTCATTTGTTCCGCATCTCGAAGCATGTCGTAAATTGATCCGATTCGGCCAAAGGTACCTGTCGGGTCGTGCTCAAGAGCATACATCACGAGGCTGGCAGCAGGAGCAACACCCCGAGCGCCAGCGTCGCCCGTGCCGTTTCCAAGGACTGAAATCGCGATGTGTGTCCCGTGTCCACTGTTGCTGTCTGCTGCGGACGGGTCAAGACCAAACTGCGTGTAAGTGGCGGCGACCCTACCCGACAAGTCGGGATGGTTTTGATCAAGGCCTGTATCTGCGATGGCGATCATTTCTCCTGAGCCATCAAGGGTGAACGTTGCGTTGTTGGCCACGCCTTGGACGCCGGCGATTGACCAAGCTAGAGCGTTGTGAACTCGGAGTTCAGAAGAGGGTTCAGTCCACAAGATGCGCCCGTCGTGAGCAAGGTGCCGGATGAGGTCATGGGCCGTATTTGGATCAACAGCGGCATGGCACATCCAAGCATCACACGATGCTTCAACAGCACCGAAACGGACGAGGTCAGTCGCCAATGCAGCGTATCCTCCGACACTCAAATCGGGTGTGGGGATGATAGCGAGGGCTTTTGCCCCGGCGGGTTGAACGAGAAGCGACGGAGCGACCCTCCAACCTGGTTGGTGCTGTCCAACCCAGCGAACTCCCTCTTCGTTGCCGAGTTCTTGAAAGACTGAAGGAGCAGAGGGTGGCAAACGGACGAGCCACCCCTCGTCGTGAAGGATGTCCAACACCGAGAGGTCGTACTTCTTGACGAGTTGGTCAAACAACGTACCGTCCGGACGGTCGAGTTGCACCACGGCCATACCGGTGTGAGCCATGTCTTGAGTTCGCTGATAATCGGTTGGGAGTTCTGGCCCAGTCTGCATGGTTGGGTCAAATGAACCTCCGGCGAGGTGAAGTAGGCCGGTGGAAGGATTCCATGAGGACGACACCATGCTCGCTTCGGGCATGAGTTGCCAATGCGAGGCGGCCAAAGCCAACCGCTCCTGTTCTGAAAGCGTGGTTTCGGAGACCTCCGCCTCCTCGCGAAGAGGCTCTTCCGAAGTGCCCTCTGCCAAGGCCGACAGCGGTGCAGACACCAAAAGGAAAAGCACGAGCAAGAGCGATGCTCTCGAAAGCATAGTCTGCGGACCCATGCGAGGCTTTTGAAGGAACCTCTTGGCTGTGTTGTGGTTGACTCGCTTGGTCAGAGCCCATTGTAGGCAGAAATAGCCGCATCAGTCTTGGCCACGGAGGCTCGCCAATCCGTTTCTGTACCCATCAACGCCCGAATGGCGTCAACGTTTTCTGGAATGACATCGGATTCTTGATGAATCGCTTGGAAATAATACAACGTGTTCCCGTCGAGTTTCACTCCGTCTTCCCAGACAAAAATCTCGTGCAGATCACCCCACTTTCGACCGATGTCCCGTGCATACTCCATCACTTCAGCCGTGGTCGTGATGTTCGTCTCAGCACCGTTCATGATAATGATACGTGGATTTTGGCTCCAGAGTTCCAACACCGATTCAGTGGTTAATCCATGACCGTCTGGCAAAAAGGCCACAATCGAGTGGCAATGCATGAGCGTGGTCGGTACGGCAACCGCCATTGAATTAATCTCAATTTCAGGCTTAACCGTCATCACATCAGGTCCGTGATGGGAAGGTACCTTGAGGACAGGTTTGATGGCATTGATTGGACCTTTCTTTGAATCACCTGGGTCGGCAGCCCGGCGAATCATGGTGCATTCAACTTTCAATGAGCCACAGTGCTCGTAAAGCGGGACAAGGGTTCGAGACAATCCAGTGGTGTTACACGAAACAACACGTGTACCAGCAGCGTGAAGGTTGGCTTCATGGTTCGCTGAAGAAGTGTAAGACATGCCAGCCATGGCGTGCTTTTCACCGCCTTGGAAAATGTACTTCACACCTGCCTTTTCGTAGGTTTCCTTGTTGGCGGCCCCCACCTTTCCAGGTGAACAATCAACCACGACGTCGGCAACGGCCAGCAGGTCATCCAAGCCTCCGTGGCAGGTGTATCCTGCCGGTTCAAAGGCGGCGATCTTGTCTGCATCGTTGTACGTGCAATAGAGAGGGAACCCCTTACGGACGGCGAGATCACACCCAAACGCAGGACGGGTTTTTGTGACGCCAATGATTTCCATATCGTCCTGTGCGTCAACCGCATCTGCAACTCGCTTTCCAATCGTGCCGTATCCGTTGATGGCGACTTTGATCGTCATAACCTTCTCCAAGCCTTGCTCATGAAGGCCGTCAATAAAGGCTTCTTCATCCTCGGTGTGAAGAAACCATTGGACAAATCACCAACAAGGAACAGCATGGATAGCAGTCTATTTGTGGTGGAGACACAACCCTCCTTCATGGCGGATGTGAATGCGGTGGTTCAGCGCTCAATGAACATCAATGAAAAATTGGGCCCTCGCCTCATTGCCGCTGCTGAACAAAATGCAATTCTAAGAATCGGTTGGACCAACGCCGGCGACCCCGTTCCGAAGGATGGAGAACTGGGCCTTTGCCCTGCGCTGCCCGAAGGAGCGCGCCTTCGTGCCCTTGGGGTCCTCGGTTCCTGGGTAGCAGCTTTTGGAAAAGGGGGCTCTTTCACGCTTCAAGGCGATGCAGGGAGTTATCTTGGAGCCGCCAACCAGGGAACATCCGTGGTCTGTGAGCGCATGGCTGGCCACTTCGTTGGCTACCGGATGGCTGCAGGCACCATCACCGTCATGGATGGATGTGGCAGCGATGCCGGTGCGGAAATGACCGGTGGCCACCTGTTCATTCGTGGCGCTGCTGGACCTCGAATCGGAGGGGGCATGGAAGCAGGACTCATCGTTGTTCACGGCGACGTCGGACCCGACCCCGGAGCTGGTATGAGCGGAGGGCGAATCGTCATCAACGGGCGTTGCCCAACGCCGCCACCAGGGGTTGTCCTCAGGCCGCTCACCAAGAAGGAACTCAATGAAATCAACGGGTTGGTCGACGATGAAAGCATGCATGTTCCATCCGATGCCGTTTGTCTGATCCCTCAAGAAGGGCTCCATATCGAACGAACCGGATTTGCAGTCTCAACCGATGACCTCTCGAACGTTGGCCTCACCAGTGAAGCCCAACAACTCATGCCGTACGAAACGGTTGACACCGTGGCTTTGATTGGGCTATCCGAAGAAGTCCAATCTTTGGCCCTCCCCCTTCCGCTCCTGCCTTGTCTTTCTTCTGGAGCCACCATGACGCCCGACAAGAAAGCCGATGAAACGGTTCGAAACGTGCTTAATCGCCACCCTGCTCTGGTGGAAGAACTGCCTCGAGCCGTTGACATCCTTATGGTCAATCGAGGCAACTTGTTGTTGACCGGGGAAGCCTTGCCCTCCGCTGGTGGATTTGCCATCGACCTCAACGACCTCCCGCCAATGGATGCAGAGCAACTTGATGGATTGATGGTTGCCTTGCGTTCAATGGCGGTTGAAAACGCTCCCGCCGTGCTCCTTGACACCATTAGCCGCGTTCAATCCCTGCACGCCCGTGCTGCTCATCATCACTTTGACTTGGCCGTGGCACGCATTGAGGATGGTTCAGGGATTTCCGAAGCCGCTGCGCTACCAATGACGGGCCGCTCCAAGAAAGAACACCTGTCAAACAGGGCCATTCAAACTGGATTCTTGCTCGGCTTTGCGGCCAGTGGCCATGACCTTGCTGTATTGATGGCATCTGGGGTCGAAATTGTCTGTTGCACGGCTCCCATGGCAGACACTGAAGACGTAGCCTACTGGCTGCAAGGAACCCAAGAGGACTTGGCCAGTGAATTGCGTCGTGTCGGAGTCAACAGCATCGACAGCCTCGAGCGAAAGCACCTGCGTGCGCTGAACCACGAAACAGCGGCTGTCAGTGGCTTGCGTCTGGCTGGCTACGAACGCCCACTCCCCCATTGGTTTGCGAGGTGATGAATCGTGCCGACCATTTCAGTCCCTCAATCGCTCCTCCGTGCCCTGATGAAACAACAAGGTTTTGACCACGATATCGAACAAGTGAACGATGAACTCCCATTGCTGGGCACCGATATCGATGCTTGCGACGAGGAGAATTTGGACATCGAAATCTTCCCCGACCGTCCCGATTTATTGAGCGGTGAGACCTTGGCCTATGCCATGGTGAATTTCTTGCACGGTGCCCCGGCTTCCCCCGACCTCAATGTGAAACCAAGCGGGCTTTCAATGACCGTTGATGAAGAGCTGAAGACCATTCGTCCCGTCATCTATGGTGCTGTTGTCCGTGGTGTTGATGTACCCGATAACGAAGAGGCCACAGAACAATTCATCAAAGGACTCATGGATCACCAAGAAAAACTCCACTTTGCACTTGGACGGGGACGACAAAGGGCCTCGATTGGCGTTCATGACTTGGCCAATCTTGCTCCACCTTTCCGAGTCCAGGCAGTCCCTGGTTCGCATTCATTCACTCCACTCGCCAGTGAGAAAGCCATGACATTGAATGAAATTTTGCATGAACATCCGAAGGGCGTGGATTATGCACACCTTCTTGATGGCATGGACCGTTTTCCTCTTATCGTGGACCAAAACAACGACGTCTTGTCATTTCCACCCATCATCAACGGCGAACACACCACCGTCACCGGAAAAACCAGGGATTTCTTTGTGGATGTAACCGGATGGGACGAACGGGCCTGTGAAGCGGCTCTCATGTTGGTGTGCCTTCAACTGGCTCAACGAGGAGGCTCGATTGAATCCGTGGACATTGTTTCCTGCACGGGTGAACAAATCACCATGCCAAAAGGGGAAGGTAAAATCCATGCTGTCCCCGAGGAATTGGTTCAAAACCTTCTGGGAAGGAGTTTTTCAGATGAAGAAATACACACCGCCATCGGACGCATGGGAGGTCGCTTCGATGGACGTCAACCCGCTGCCAACGATGCACCGAAGCATTCGACCAGCATGGCCGTAGCCAGAGCTGGAACTTCAGAGCTCGTGTTTACGATGCCTCGCTGGAGGTTTGACCTGCTCCACCCAGTGGACCTCGTGGAAGAACTGGCGATTGGGCACGGATACGAAGACCTCGGTTCTGATGTTCCCAAAGCCACGCTTACGGCGCAACCGCGAGGTGACCACCACATGCGCCGGCGGTTGAGGGACGCCATGCAGGGCATGGGCATGATGCAGATTCAATCCCTCACTCTTTCCAACGAAACCGACCAGTTCACCAACATGAGATGGAACCCCAACCACGAGGTCACCGCTATCACCAACCCCATCACCATCGACCACACCATCCTGCGCCAACACCTTCTTCCGGGGTTGCTGAAATTGCTGGCTGGAAATCGTCATCATGACCTCCCACAATCGGTTTACGAGCTTGGCACAGTGGTTCGAGACCACCAAAACACCGACCGACTTGCGTTCATAACGGCAGAACGAAGCGGGGGATTTGCTGCCGTCCGTGGACGCATCCAAGCCCTCTGCAATGACCTTGGCGTGAAACAATGGGAAGCCCAGCCGATGGAATCGGGTGAAGGGCCTTGGCTCAGCGGCCGCGGTGCAAAATTGATCATCGGCGGCACATGGGTCGGATGTTTCGGTGAATTGGATCCTTCCGTAGCGTCCCTCTATGACCTACGCGTCCCACTCAATGGAGCAGAACTTGATGTGCGCGCCCTCATGGAAGCCGTCGCCGACCCCGTATGAGGCGACCCCATGTGCGGAAGATTTGCTCTTTCAACACCCGTTGACCAAGTGGCCTCCGAGATCGAGGCTGAGCCTTTATCGGACCTCACACCGTTTGAACCATCTTGGAACGTTGCCCCTCAAAGCCTCATACCAGTCGCCACCGAGATTGGACGGAATGGAACACAGCAGGTGGCCCGTCAATTCAGGTTGATGCGTTGGGGATTTCGCCCCTCGTGGGCCAAAGCCTCCAACCGTGAACCCATCAACGCTCGTTGCGAAACCATCCACGAAAAGCCGATGTTTCATTCAGCAGCACAGCAACGACGAGGGGTTGTTCCTGTCGATGGCTGGTACGAATGGATGACCACTCCTCAAGGAAAAACACCCTGGTACCACCACGTAAGGGAGGGGCGTTCCATGATGGCTGTTCTTTGGGACACCTGGAACGGAGGCGGACAAGACCTTGAATCATGCGTGGTCCTCACACAGGCCGCCAACGAAGATTGTTTTGAGGTTCACAACCGGATGCCGGTGCTTTTGGACAATGGTAGCCTTGAGGTTTGGCTCAAAGATGGCACCTTACCCTCTCCGCCCGAAGCAGGTTCAATCAACCGCTATCCCGTGAGTCGAAACGTCAACCATGCCGATCAAAACCATCCTGGTTTGATTCGGCCGATTCAACGATTGTTCGATCATGAATAAGGGGTGTAGGTGCCGTCGTTGTTTTTGGTGTGGGGTGTGGGCTCAAACGCACCGTCAGCAAGCTGTTTGTAATGGTAGCCATCGGTATGATGAATCCATGTAAATGAGGGTTCAGACTCCTTTTCGGCTTGGCTCGCCGGCGCCGTCACGCCATCGTAGTTGACCGATTGGTCGCTGGCCGCCTTGACTTCTTCGGACCCTCCACCGAACAAAGCCAACGCATCTTTGTATGCATCCGTATCGGTTTCGATGGTTTTTCGTGCATTTGGATCCTCGCCTCGCTTGTACACAACAGGCGCTGGCGGCTCCTCCTCCAATTCAGCGATTGCTTCCTTTTTCTTGAAAGGCCAGAACGGGGGCATGGCCTGACGACCGGCCTGGACCACAAGAATGCTACGACGAGGTTTTGGACAACATGGGGAGCCATTGATAGAGGATAACAACCACACCGAACCATGCGGTGGGCTCTGCTTCTCACCGTGTTCCTCCTTCCGGCCTTGATACCGTTCGCTGGAACTTGGGCGGAAGAGGTAGGGAGAGACACTGAAATCCTTGATTACACGGCTCCAAACCAACTTTATGTCCATCAAAATGAAACGGTTAGCACGTACATCACGGTCCACAACAAAGCAGAGGAAAACCAAGCGTTTACGATACAACCCCTTTCTGTACCGGAACCCTTGAGCACAGTTGGTTTACCGGTAACTGAACTCTTGGTACCCAATCACCTCAAACAAATTGCTTTCGGTGTGCGTGCGCCCGTCGGTGCCGCCTACCAAAACCTGACAGTATCGTTCTCAATCACGAGCGACCTTGACCCTGAATTGAACGAAACAGTGTCCATGGAAGTAGCCATCGTGCCACAATCGAACCTCAATTTTGGGGTTGATGACTTCACCACCTTCACGGTTGACGAACTCGTCCGCACGGCTGTGGCGGTCAATATCTCCAACAATGCCTCGCTCTCCGATGATGTAACGTTCACAATTGGCACCTCGTCTTCATGGAATTGGGGGTGGAACATGCCCAACACCAATGGGAACGAGGCTTACATAACCATGGCGCCAAACACCCTCTCCTACGTCTACCTCTGGATCGATGTCCCCGCTGTCGTGAACGGTGCACCTCTTGCAGGAACCGGACCACGCTTTACCCTCTCTGCTGTATCAGGGCTGGACACGGGCGTGTCAACATGGAGTTTTGACCTGTTGATGAACAGCAAGAAAAACGCCAGCATTGACCACATCGACGCATTGCTGGAAGTCGCTCCAAATCAGGATGGAAGGCTCAATGCCGTGGTTCGAAACGTTGGAAACACACCGAACACGCTGAACATCACCTTACAAGCCCTCACGGCAGAGGGTTCTCCCGTTCCGGGAACCAGCCCTTCTGACCGGTTCAACAACAGCGGTTGGATCGTCGCCTTGTTCGGTGGGCTCGAGGACGTGGTCTTGGAGCCCAACGAATCACGAACGATTGAAATTGGTTTCCAAGCACCTGACGAGTTTCAAGGAGAGATGCATGTTGAATTGCAAGTCTTTGCGGAGGGGGCTCGATTGAACACACGAACGGTCAACACCGTGGCTCGAATCAACCGAATCTCATCGGGAACCCTGTCGGCTGAAGTGTCGGGATGTCAGTCTGTGCTGCCCAATCAATCGTGCACCGTCAACCTCAGCGCCCAGAACACTGGGAACTCCGTCAACACCTACTTCTTGCGAGAGGTGAGCACAACCGGGGGTTTTGAAGTCGACCTTCCTCCAGAAGGACTCTTTGTCCTCCCCAATCAGGTGAAACCATTTTCGGTAGCCACCATCACGGCACCGGCCGATACGATGGCGTTCCAGACGGGAAAGACCACGCTGGAATTGCTGGACGACACCGGGGCAGTGGTCGATGATTTTGAAGTACAGATGAGGGTAGCCCCCGAAATCAAGTGGACGTTTCGCAATGTCGAAGAACAGGTAAATGCCAAGGGGCGCCTCTCGATTGCGATGGAAGTGCGAAACGACGGGAACGCTGTGGATGGCCTGATTGTGCAACTTCAATCGAGCCACTCCGTCGACATGGGATTTATTCCACCTGATATCGCGGTTTACGAAGATGGCGTGGAATACCCCCGCTCTTTCGAGGTCAACGAAATCCCACTGAATTCAAATTTCACCATACGAGCGTGGGTTCAATTGCCACAAGACCAATCCACCAATGGAACGGTGTACATCAACACCACCATACGGTCTCGCCTGGCCCCGGAAGTTCCTTTCGTCCACACCAGCACAGGAGACTACCTCGGCGTAACCTGGCAACCTTCCGAAGGGGACGAAGAGGGAATTGATTGGAGCGGAATGGCTTCCACGGTCGTGCTCTATGTCCAAGCATGGTGGGGAGTGGTCTTCAGTGTCTTCCTCGCTTCGGCCATTTTGTACAAGGCCGTCATTGACCGTCAGCGCCGAATTGAAGAAAATCAAACGCTCCCTTATCAGGAAAACTCAGAGCGTTCGGATGATTGGATGCTCCAATATCAAAAGGAAACGCCTGCAGCAGAACCCGAAATTCAGGCCGCCCCCGTTCAGGAAGTCCCCAAGGACGCCTATGAAGCGATGTTCAGACACCAACATGGGAACGCAGAACCAACACGTGCTAGCGTGGACACCACGCTGGTTGCTGCCGCTACTGTGGTGCTTGACCGCCGGACGGAAGAAGCTTCGACAAGCAAGGCGAATTCGGCATTGGTTCAATCGCCCCCTGAACCAACATCACCTTCAACGTCAAAAGCATCGTCAAGCGAACCCATTGATGATTTGGAATTCTGAGGTGGTTGATTGCTGGTAGGTATTGATGAGGCTGGAAGAGGACCTGTCCTCGGCCCACTTGTCATTGGCATCTGCTGCATACCGGATGACGCCGAAGCCATTCTGGTCAGCAAAGGCGTGAAAGACTCCAAGCACCTCTCGCCCAAAAAACGCCAAGAACTTGAAGAATGGTTTCACCAACAACCCGCAGATGACGGATGGTTTGGAACAACCGTCTCCATTGATCCAGAAACCATTGACATCGCCCTTCAGAACCAAGGATTGAACTGGTTGGAGGTCGATGGTTTTCGGGAGGCCATCATGCAGCTGCCCCATCAAGCAAACCTGCGGATTGTGGCTGATGCCTGTGATGTGAATGCGGAACGGTTCACCCAACGGATCACCGAAGGCGTCTCTGGATGGCCATGGAAGGAGTCCAATATGACCTCTGAGCACAAAGCCGACGAGCACCACCCTGTCGTCTCCATGGCCAGCATTTTGGCCAAAGAAGAACGAGACAGGGCAATGAGAGCAATGTCGAAGCGCCTTGGTTTCAATTTAGGTTCGGGATATCCTGCCGACCCAACCACCAAGGCATCCCTTGAACAATTGATTCTCCAATCTGGGATTGATGAGCAGGTTCGTTGGGGCTGGGCCACGGTTGAGCGATTCTGGAAACAACACCGTACCGGAGACGTACCCGTGAGGGGTGTTCAGCGCACGTTTCAACAGCGGCTCTTTCATGAAGATGAATCACGCATTTCTTGAAGGGGCGTTGTCAGCAGGGAATGAGCGACATGGATTGGCAACCCGACGAAGACACGCATGATTTGATTCGTCATGTCGCCATACAAAACGCACTGGAGTACGAAGGCAAGGCTGCGGTTGGTTCTGTCATCGGCCGAATCATGGGGATGAGGGGCGACCTTCGACAACATGGAAAAGCCGTCACAGGTTTGGTTGCACAACAGGTTCACGCCGCCAACACCATGGCTTCGGAACAAGGACTTGAAGCCGTACGGGAGGTCTTGGAAAGGGAAGCCCCGCACCTCCTCGAAAAACGGGAAGTTAAGGCTCGAAGGGAAGGATTGCCTGACCTAAAAAACGCCGAAAAGGGAAAGGTCGTCCTGCGGTTTGCACCCAACCCGAATGGCCCGCTATCCTTTGGACATGCCCGGGGTTTGGTCATCAACAGCACCTACAGAGAAATGTACGACGGTGAATTCATTCTTCGGTTTGATGACACCGACACCAAAGTGAAGCCACCGATGCTGGAGGCCTACGATGTCATCCAAGAAGAGACGGAGTGGCTGACAGGAAGAAAACCCGATCGTGTTGTTTTCGCTTCAGACCGTATCGATGAATATTACAACCATGCCCACACGATGCTGGAGCAGGGATTCGGATACGTGTGTCGTTGCACGGCTGAGGAATTCAAGGAATTTCGAATCTCAAAGACAAATTGTCCTTGCCGTTCCCAACCGACATCAGATAACCTCGTGTTTTGGAAACGCATGCTTGATGGTAAATTCAAGCCGGGAGACGCTGTCGTGCGGGTCAAAACTGACATGCAGCTGAAAAACCCCGCCTTGCGAGACTGGCCGGCTTTGCGCCTTCAGGACACTACACTGCACCCACACCCTCGTCCAGAAATCGGTTCGAAGTACGTGGTATGGCCTCTCCTCGATTTCCAAAGTGCTGTTGAAGACCACCTCCAAGGGGTCACCCACATCATCCGCGGCAAAGATTTGATGGATTCAACTCGAAAGCAAACCTTGCTGTACGAACATTTTGGATGGACCTATCCCGAAACGATGTATTGGGGCCGAGTCAAAGTCCACGAATGGGGGGGATTTTCAACCTCACAAATGCGCTCGGACATTGAAAGTGGCACCTATGACGGATGGGATGACCCGCGATTGCCAACCTTGGCTGGCCTACGCAAGCGAGGAACACAAGCCAAAGCCCTTCGCAATTTTTGGATGGAACTTGGCATCACCCAAAAGGACATTTCCGTCCCCTTAGCCACCTTGTATTCCCACAACACCAAAGTCATCGATGATGATGCTCCACGTTTGGCTTTCGTTCGCCATGCTGCTGAATTCAGCCTAGAAGGCGAACATCCAGACAAATTGACCATCCCCGTACACCCCAACCATTCTGAAATGGGTCTCCGAACATGGGATTTGAAAGGAGGTCAAGTTTGGCTGGAAAGCGACGACCTCGAAAAAATGGACCTTCGATTGAAAGAATTTGCAGATGTAGCACTCCATGACCGAATTGCGCGTGTTGAAAGCATGGAGCGAAGCGACCAGCGGCCCATTGTTCATTGGTTACCTCACAACACATCGTCCGAAGCCTTGGTCATGGGTACAAAGGACAACACGCTCTTTCACATCGAGGGCCGACTTGAAAGCCACAAATACACCCCTGGAACCATCGTTCAACTTGAACGGGTGGGGTACGCCATCCTTATCGATGCCACCACGTTGCTGCTTTGTCATGAGAACCTCCAGGACGATTGAAGAAAGCAAGAACCAATACCTGTGAGCACTCTCGTGGGTTCATGGGTAAGAAAGTGGTTGACCTCACGCTGGACGATGAACACATGACGGTAGGGGTAGAAGATACGCTCCAAGAAGCTGCCAAACGCCTGTTGACCATTTCAGGTGGAGTGGTGGTCGTGCTTGACGCTGACCAACGCGTCAAGGGTGTGTTGGGTCAACGCCAATTGATCAAAGCCCTAAGCGAAGGGGTTGACGCCTCGGCCACCGAGTGCCATCATCACATGGAAATGGATTTCATGACGGTGCAATTGACCGATTCACTGAAGGGCGTTCTTGCTGATGTTCGTCTACGAAGTCCACAAGCCGTCATCGCCGTGGATGAACATGATGAATTCGTAGGCTATTTTTCCCCAAGTGACTACCAAGAGGCGGTGCAACTTGTTGACAACCTCAAGGGATTGAACCTTTGATCAAGCAACCAACTTGATGACGCGTCCACAACCTGAACAGTTGAATCGATGAGGACGCTCATCGGTCGTTACGGCGTTGAGGGTTTGGCAGGCTGGACAAGGAATTTTAGGATAATTTGGTGTTGCTGATTGACGAGGTTCACCCACCAACCTCGGACTGGCCACGGCGGTTACAATCCATATGACAGCGACGCCTCCCAAAGCAATGCCAATGAACGCAATTGGATATCCGAACATGGTCACCAACAGAACGAACGGTGCCAAGATCATTTCGAGGTAGAGGTAGGTTCGACGTCGCGAACGGGTTAATCGAATACCGATGAAGAACGCACCAATGAGTCCGAACAAGGTCAACAGCGTCAGCGTAAGCGGAGCATAGGCAGGAGAGGCGGTGGGCAAGGTGGACAAAGCGAAGGTTTCACTTTGGTCAATGTTTTCACCCTCCATGTTGATTTGGTCCCCCCACGGCATGCGTGAAACTGAGAAATCAAACGCTTTTGACTCGCGAACGATGCTGTTGCTCAATGCCGTCATGGCCGACGAGCGAGCGGTCAATGTCAACGAGTAATCGCTCCAGAGCGGAGCAGGCTGAACGACAATGAAATTTCGAAGCAAGTCGATACGCATTCCATCCTCAACGATCTCAGTGGTGGAGAAACGAAGCGTCACAGGATGATTGATGACAGCGTTTTGACCGTTCAAATCCACCTCAATTTTGAGTTCATTGAACGAACGGAAGTCGCCCAGCAATTCTTCCGTGTCAAGACCAAGTCCTGCATTCAGGTACATCGGACCGAGAGAGACCATTTGCCGCTCGAATTCGGACCGTTCCACTTCTTCAATCGAGCGACTGACCCTGTCCTCTTCTGAGACTGCGCCAGCAGAAAAGGCCCGAAGCATTGGAGAAAGAGAGGGATTCTCATCACCAATGTGGTCCATGCCCCAACGCATCCAAAACGCCATTTCGTTGTCGATGGTGATGGTTGTTATTCGCTCAAGCATCAATCCCCCGTCCCTGCTTTCAAGGTCCATGGAGATGTCAAGAATCATGCTGCTACCTGATCCATCGGTTCGTAGGGGTTCATCTGGAGGATAATAGGTGCCCGTTCCACCGCCTGTGTCAAACGTCTCAATTTCATAGGTGGCCGAACCGCGAAGCGAAGGCTGCCCTGGTTGGAATTCCAATTCCACCTCGACGTTGATGGTTTCAGTACCACCGGCGGCCCCAGTCCACGTCCACGTGACCCTGACCGTATCTCCAACGGCTGTTTCAATGGGATCGCCCGAAACCGGATTACCGTTCACCTTGAGCATGATGGACTCAGCCATCGCCAATGTCGAGAGGCCCCATGGGGAATCGAGACGAACAGCAAGATAGACATCGGAACCTTCAATCTCGGGCTCAACCATGAAAATGTCCATGAGGGGAATGGTCGCTTCGAGTGAGGAAGATTCGTCTTCGCTTCCCCAGAAAAACTCCAATTTCGCCTCAGCAGCTGGCACACTGAACAACACGGCCTGAACCGTCAATTCAATTTCGATGTTGGACGACCCACTCGTCGTGAAGGATTCAACATCAATGTCAAAGGAAAGTGAGCCGGTGCCCTGAGCGAGGAACGATGACCCCGGTTCGGTTTCGGTGCTGAAACTCTTGGAGCCAACGCTCACCGTAGCCGTGGCGTTGATGCGTACTCCTGCAGCGTTGGAAACTTCATAATTGATTGAGAAGGTCCATGTTGAGGATGGAACATCCCCCGCCCATGTGTTTGGTAGCAACCAACGTCCAATGCTCTCCTGGGAAGAAATGGATGTCTCTACACCAACCGATTGTGCTTCTTCGCCCAAATCTGCCGCAAACGGAGTGAGGCGTTTGTTGCTATCGCTTCCGATGAGATAGAGTTCAACCGGGGCTGCATCACAGCAGACCAAGGCGTCTTCACTGGAGGCTGCTTGACCGGTGCCAACGAACGGCGTGACGAGGGTCACCATCAAAATCGCACACAGCAGAAGAGCACGACGCATGGTTCCCGTAGCAAGCCAAGAGCCAATGGCTCATAACTTCAACTCCTATGCGTGAGGGGTTTCCGCTCAAAGTGCTTTTTCGAGGAGCGCTCCAAGTTCCTTTTCAAACAAGGTGACAAGCGCTTCACCAACCTCGCCTTGTAACTCGTCGGGGAGGAGACGTAGACCAAGTCGTGTCGCTGCACGGGTTGCTTTCAATTCCGCATAGATGCTCCGTGCTTTGGAATGGAAATAGTAGGCTACTGCCTCCTTAATTTCCGCTTTGAGTTCAGGGTCTTCGTCGACTTTTGCACGGATGTGGCTCTTCAATTCGTCCTTAACGAGATCTCGGAAGGCTTCAATGACCAAATCCTCGGTTGACATCAATTCTTGAATCTGGTTTTGGATGCTTCCAGTTAACAATCGCTCAATCGCCATGAAATGCCTAAGCACGCCTAAGGTTTGAATCCGTCGCTTAATCCGTGTTTGACAATTGACCCGTCCGAAGCCAACGGTCGAGCAACGACGAGGCGAACAAACGGCCTTCTGACTGCTCTTCAGGCCAAAGGTTCCGAAGAACATGGACTTGACTTGCGAGGTCAACTTCACCATCACCAACCAACATTCGGTGCCAAGCTAATTCTTCAAGGCGAGGCGTGGAAAGTTCATCCATCGTCAAGCACGGGAGCAACAATTCACTCAACGCCATGCTTCGTTGGTCGACATCCATGGTCGGCCATACTTTCCGGAGCCGAGCGAGTTGCCGTTCAGAGAGACCAGGGATCATCTCAGTGGCGGGTTGAGGGACCTCCGGCAAGGGAACAAGGCGAAGGGTGCCTTCCTCACCAAGATGATTGACAACCATGGAGTGAATGGGGTCCATGTTCGTATCCAAGGCCGCTCGAAGCCACAGCCCAAGAGAGATGTAAGGGCGAAGTTTTCGAACTCGACGACCATTCGGAGCAAGCATCGCAGCAATTGCTCCCGCTTGAACAACGGCATCAAGCGCTCCACCAAAGCGCCGGTTCTTCGAACCAAGTTCAACACTTGTTTGAAGAGGGACAAGATGGACGTGTTCGTTGCTTGGTAAATCCTCAATTTCCCACGTTGCTTCTTCGACGTCCACGACAACGGTCAACCCAGTGGATTCGATTGACCAAGCGGCTGGAGCGTCTCGAGGTAAATGGTGCCGGGGGGTAAAGAAACGGCGCCGATACTTGACACCAACATCAAGACAGGCCGCTTCGATTTGCCCGATGGCCAAAACACCCTCGAGGCTGGCTGGACCGGTTATGTGAACCATGTCGGTTTCCTTGATGGCAGCCGCATGGTTGAGAAGGACAGAGGCCGCAGGAGCGAACATCGGCGTCGTGAGAACATCTCGCATGGTGAAACGTTCCGAGGAACGACGCGTTCCTCATGAAGGTGTTCGTTGAATTGGTTGAATCACTCAACCATCAAGCGCAATTCGTCGCGCTTGTAGCGCCAATCGCTAGGAAGACGCTTTTCTCCGATGTAGTAAGAGGCGAGTCGGCGAATTTTAGCCTCGGTAATCTCAAGGGCTCGCTTGTTGTGAATGTCCTTGTGGTTGCCTGAACCAAGGTGGTTGATGATGCTCACAGCTTGGCGCATGAGGTTCATCATGTCCTCCGGGTAGGCGCTGCTCATGTCGTTCTCTGCGAGAACTTGGCCAATGCGCTTTCCAAGGACGAGGCGGACGTTGGGAACGGCGTGCTTGTCTCGAAGCACTGTGCCGATTTCGGCAGTGGACATGCCGGATTTAGCCAGGTCAAGAATGAGGGACTGAACCGCATCTTTGTCGGTGTTGGACCACGATGGGGCCTCTGAAACATGAGGACGAGAGGAGCCGCTTTGGCCTTTTCTTGACTTGTACATTCGTGCCATTTCACATCACCAAGCGGCTTTCCGACTTATCTCCCCTTCTTAATCACTCCGCCAGTGGATGGCGTGGAAGGGAATCATTGCTTCTTCCTTCGTTGGTGAGATTTGCCCAGGGTCCCCGGTGTTCCCGACCACTCCCAACCGGCTGCTACAGCACGGGCCAAACCGATGCATTCACCGCCTTGAATCACTCGAAGGTCGTCTCCCGATCGTATGCTTGAATCCGCATGGTCAACCAAGGGGGCAAAAACATCGCCCTTCCATTCAATGCCCTCCTTCAAGTGAACCTCCTTCAGAGCACCATGTTGGTGGAGCAAATCAATGGCTGCTCTCGAGAAGGAGAAACCGTTGCGATCGATGGACCACACCGCTATTTGGGTGCCGTTATGCTCCAACCTCCAACGTGGCACCTTCCCCCGAACCACCAACTCATCGCACCAGGTGTCAGTCCCCGTTGTTTTGCGAGCAATGCTCATGAAATGCTGCTTGAGCCGAAGGTTGTTTTTCTGATTCCTGAGTTCGTAGGTGGTTTTTGCATCCTTTACAGCAGCGCTCAGACGAGCCAGAGCATCGTAGTTGGTGGCTCCTTGACCCTCACGTGTGTTGACAACTTCAACATCAAGAAAACTGAGGTCCATGCCGGTGTGGTTGATGACACGCATGTAGCCGGTCCGTTTGACCAGAGAGGCCAACATGCGGCGAACACGAGCCAATTCATCCGCCGTCCAATCACCGGTCACAGGGACATCGTAATTTGAGGCGGGCCATACATCTTCAAGGTCCCGAGGGACCAAGCCGAGTGGCGAAGTCATCATGACTTCATGGCAACCAGTGGAGTCGATGGCCCGGAAAAATTGCCCATGTGATTTTGACAAACGGTACGGTTTACGAGCAGAGCACGGCAGAAGAACCATCACTTTCCTGACCGGTTCGGGCGCCTCGTATTCCGATTCCATGAACCGCTCCCAATCGGCTACGAGTGGGTCGCTAAGGGCATTTGGGGAAAAACACGGGAACTCCATGGAGGCGGGTTTGTGGGAGGCAAGGTTGCCCGTATGGTTGAGCATCAGTTCTTGGTGCCGGCGAAGGTGCTCCACAAGGCGTGGACTGGAGAGGCTTTGGCGATTGGCCAAGGTTCGGAGTTGACCGGATTGTACTGCAGAACGGACTTCATCCAAGGCCTTCATCATGTGATAGGCTTGCGCCTCAACGGTTGTTTCTTCATGACCCAACGGCCACCTTGGGCCCCACGGCGTCAACATCACGCCGTTAGCGGAGGCTTCTCGACAACGGGCGAGGTCAAAGAGGTCAATGCCAAGGGAAGCTAATACGGCGATGTTATCGGGGCCACCAAGTCCAGGAGCCCATAGCAACGCCCCTGGAAACCGATGCTTCAACGTCAACACGGCGAGTGGAAGTTTCCCCGGCTGGCTGGCCAACTGGAGCGCATCGGTTAACACGACAATTTCAGGAGACAAGGCTGCATCGGTCAACGATTCGTCATGGTTCATCCGCTGCCAGGAAACTGGAAGAAGGGCAGAAGTACCTTGCATTTCACCGGCGTTGGCGTCTTCGAGGGAAGGAGGAAGCACATGGCCTAGATTGACTTCGTATTGAGGGCTAACCGACTCAAAATGGGGTGGAGAAAAAGACCCGAGAGACCGTACGGAAAGAGTGGACGGGAGCGTGCTTGTTGTGCTCGAGTGGAAGGGAGCGTAGGTCAGTGGAAGAGAAGGATCTTCATCCATGAGCACCAATGCGGGTGTAGTGGATGACGGTGCTTTGCGGTCGCCAAGACCCCAACACCTCGCGTAGCGGTCTCGATGCAAGACGGTACGTCCCAAAGCATCGGCCATGGTCATCCCTAACGCCTTGGCTTCTTGAAGAGTTTGAAACGACAGAGGGGGTGGATTTGAAAGACTCCTCCCACACGCCATGCCATGGGTAGGTGGCCACTCCAAGCGCAAGCCATGACCCTCGCCGTCATGTTCCTGTTGCTGGTCCTACCCACCACAAACGCTCAATCTGACGCAACCACGAGCGAGGAAGAGCGCCTCTCCACGGTGTCATTAACCGCCAATCAGCACCAAGCCTTCACGCTTGAAGTCGCAGCCGACACTTCATCCATCGTGATGTGGGAGTGTGTCTCTTGCCAAGTCGAGGTCGAAACATCCTCACCAAACATGACCGCAAGCGTTCACGGGTCCACGATGCTGAGCCTGATGGCCAACGAAACCATTGACATCCAACTCAACATCTCCTCAACGGTTGACGAAACGGTTCGTCTCCTCACCGTTCATGCCATCCGTTTGGGTGAACTCACCAACCGACCTGCCCCCGGTGCCTCAACCACCCAAACTACCGTGGCCACATGTGAGCAGGTCGTGGACTGCATTGACTCCTCATCAGGGCGGTTGAGTTCGTCAATCCCCTACAGCGAAGATGCATCCTTCATCCATCACGGCCTCATTGAATCAACCCATGACCAGTTTCTGGTGTTCAACGCATCACAGGGTGATACGCTGGAGTGGCAATGGTTGGCGTCCACTGCTTCGGTGGCCGTTCAAGTGTACCATCAAACATCCACGGAGGAACAACTTCTCGAAGGAACCTCCACCTCCGTGGCCTCATACACATCGCTGGGCAACGAGGGAAGCAATACGTCCTACTGGGCTGCTCCAAACGACGGCCGGTTCATTGCACGTCTCTCAACTGACGCCGCCCATTCAACATGGGCCGCTTACGTTCTGATTCACCAACACCAAGGCGTGATGGACCTCATGAATGAAGCCACGGTGAACGGTGCTGAACTGGTTGGCCACGACAGCCTCACCGCACCCTTTGAATGGTCCGAAACCAAACAACTCACCATCGCCTCTCCGTTGGAGTCAACCGAGGTGGCCGTTGACCAATTGCTGGATGGGACATGGGTGGCTGGCACACCCACCGTGATCGAACGCGGAGAAACCATGGTCGTCTACCCCTACCCTGATGTCGCCGTAGGCCGTTTGAAAATCACCAATTCCTCAGTGTTCTCGCTGGAGATTTCCACCCGCACATTTGCTGACAATGAGACGTTGGAGGCCCCATCGTATCGTCCCACCGATGAGGCCATTGACAACTCAACGTGGCCGATTCTCAATTTGACTGAAACGACCGGTGGTGAATTTACACTGGCCGTTCACGACACCACCGACACGTACCGTTTGGTGGTGGACGGTTGGGATGAATCCATCCATTTTGTCCAAGTGATAGTTGAGGGGGATATTGCTGGATTGGAAGTTCAGATGTGGGACATCGACCAAAACACTGGCGAGGTGTTGGCCACGGACATCACGCGTCCGGTTGGGGACCAACTGAAAATTGGCCTTCAGGTTGGTCGAGGAACACATTACTTCCAACTTCGCTTCCAAAACGCGTCAGAGGTCACCGGTCATCTTTGGGGTGAACACATCGAGGAGCGAACCTACATGCTCCTACCATCCTATTCCCTTATCGACGAGGGAGAAGAACCTTGGTTCCCACCAAGCGATGATGCAGTGTATTGGGGGAATGTTGCCCGCTGGTTCATGGGGGTGTTGTTCCTTCTCCCAGTGGTTTATCTTGGCATTCACATCAAGCGTTCCAAGGATTTCGCCACTTCCGTGGCTGAGAAAAAACAACGATTAGCATGGTACATCTCCAGACTGGACAGCGGAGAAAGCAACGTCAAAGAGACCCGAGTAGACATGGCCAAAGCGCTTCATGCGGTTGCACAACTCGAATGGAATGATGGGCTGGAGGCTTGGGGTCCCAAACGCTTGGAACATCGAACCGATGACATCGCCCTGGCAGTTTGGAGCGTGGATGAGCGCCTTGCCAACCACGAAGGGGCTTGGCCAGTTGTTATTGGGGTCCATGTGCTCAACGGCACATGGGACCTAGCCGCTCTACGATTTGATGCACCCGAAGGCCAAGGATTTGAGGTCGTTCACGTAGAACCTCGATTCCTGTTCCAAGGTGAAGAGGTCTTTTTGGACACCATGGGTAAAGGTCACCGAACCTACCTCGTCGTGGAACTGAACGGACCGGCCAAGCAAGTTGATGTTGAACTCAACGGGCGAATGGACGGCGAACCCTTTGCAGCACGGGTTCCTGAAACACTGGAACGCACTTGAGTACTCAAGAACGGCGACGCTCGTCTGCATCATCAAGAATGCTTGAAATTGTGTCATCCGGTGCAAGGTCGCTGCGTAGGGAATCGAGGCTTTTCTTGACCGACTTGGGGACCTTCTTTGGCATGTGAAGTTTGAGCAGCACGACAACATCACCCCGTCCTCCACCTCGTTGACGCGGCAAACCCCGCTTGCGCAGTTCAATAGTCTCACCCGAATTTGAATGGGGCGGGACCTTGATGACCAAGGGTTTCCCGTCCAAATGCTTCAATTCAATGGATGTGCCCAGGAGAAGGTCGGCAAAGCCCACCGGAAGGGACATGATGAGATCAGAACCCGACCGCTCGAACCAGTCATGCGGTTCAACTTCAAGTTCGATGAAGAGATCCCCTGGTTCGCCAATGCCTTGGGGTGCTGGTTCACCTTTCCCGCGCATGCGCATGCGCGTTCCATTCTCCGCTCCTTCAGGAACGGTAAACCGTAGGGTGCTGGATTTGAGTTCGCGACCCTGCCCGTTACATGTTTCACATGGTTGTTCAGCAATTTTTCCTTTGCCACCACAGTCTTGGCAGGGTTGAACAGCTTCCTGTATGAACGGCCCGACTTGCTGACGGACACGAACTTGCCCTTGCCCGGAACAGGTTGAACACGTCATGAGAATGCTGTCTTTCGCACCTGTGCCTTCGCATGTGTTGCACGGTACGGGGAGGTCGACCACCGCTTCCTGTTCACTGCCAAGGTAAACATCTTCCAGTGTGATGGAATGGCGGAGAAGAATGTCAGAACCTCGACGTGAGGTGCGACGACGGGAGCCACCACCGAAGAAAGAGGAGAAGAAATCCCCTCCGAGAATGTCTTCGAGGTTGATGTTGAAGCCACCTCCTCCGAATCCGCCAAACGGAGAACCTTGAGGGCCATCGTGGCCGAAACGGTCATATTGGGCTCGTTTTTGTTCATCCGAAAGAACCGCATAAGCCTCTTGAATTTCCTTGAAGCGGTCTTCTGCATCAGGTTCAGTGCTTCGGTCAGGATGGTATTTTCGAGCGAGGCGCCGAAAGCTGTTTTTGAGTTCGCTTGGTGATGCAGATTTCTCAACTCCCAAGACTTCGTAGTAGTCTCGTTTGTCGCTCATCGCATCGTCCTCGGTTTGGACGATGCGGAATCTGCTTTGAACCTCACGCCTCAGCATCAAAGGTCAAGGCCGCAATGTGGACAAAAACGCTCACTTGGATTCACTGGTGCTCCGCATCCACGACAAACCGGGCCAGTGGTAGCGATGGAGGGGCTTGCCGAAGGCGCCATTCCCATCATGGCCATGCTCTCAAGGGACTCACTCACTTCTGGCACCACTTTTGCCCCAGATGAGACACTGTCTTGGTCTCGAACCTGCCCTGAAGTGCTCATAACCGTTTCAACACCGCCCGAATCGCTCATTGAAGTCATGTTGATTTCAGACTCGTCGCGGTCTTTGTTCATTCGAAGGGGAGCAACAGGTCGTTGGGCGGTGACAGGAGCAACATTGGCAGCTTGCTTGAGCCTCGCTTGACGTTGCGCTTCTCGATCAGCACGGCTATCGATACCAAACAAGCCAAACACGGCATCAAGGAAACGGTCCATTGGCCCAATCTTTTGCTGAGCACCCATGGTGCCCGTGACGACTTCATCATCCAACGTTGCGCTTCCGGTCACACGGGCATTGGCTCTGACGATGTGATTGGCCTCGTTCAACATTTGAACCTCCACTTTATCCTCCTCACCGAGCTCCATTTCTGGAGCCTCTCCTGAGATTTCAGCGACCGAGCGGGACAGACCCTGTTGCGTTGTTTTGTCCATCGTGGCATCGAGTTTGGCGTCGGTCTCCCACACGCCTCGTTCCTCTGCTTCGTAGACATAACGAATTTTACGCATCGCTTTAGCACGGTTGTACTCATGGTCTTTGACCACGCCAGAACGGCGATAAACCACGACGCACAAAAGAAGGGCGAAGGCGTACCAACCGTACATCAACCGTGGTTCCAATTCAAACATGGTTTGGAGAGGAGGTAAGGAAAGATGAGACGCACCCATCACGAGAAGAGGCAGCGCACTCAAACTCCTGTTGGTGAGCCCCCTCGTTTGCGCCATGCTACTCAACCTTCTGTTCGTGGGTTAACTGATGTACCTATTGGCTTCTTGTGTTTAGGCCCGGTCCGTTGAAGGGCGGCCTTTACGAACCAATCCATCGATCAATCCCAGGCTGAAACTCGTGTGAAGCATAAACAGGCACAGTGGAACACCCAAAATGGAAGAAAGCCCATGTTTTCGAAAAACATGTCCAAACCCAGAGAAGACCAAGGCCAGGCCGTAAGCAGCAGGAAGGACCCAGTACCAAAGTGAGCCTCCTGCGAAAAGCAACAGAGTTGAAACAAGCCCGATCCACGGGAGAAATTCCTGCCATTTGGCTCGTGTGGGATGCTTCAACAAGACTTTTGTCCTCCAAAATCCGTACCTGTGCCCCATTTTCCACCACTGTTTCAACGTGTTTCGCTTGTGCATGCGGACCTCCAACGTCGGATGACGATAAAGCGCATAACCGGCTTTAAGCAACCGCATTGAGAGGTCACTGTCTTGGCTGGTCATGAACGATTCATCCCAGCCTTGAACGGCATCAAGTGCATCTCGCCGGTGCATGACAAAGGCGGGAACTTTCGTTGGACCCATCGTTGAAAATTGACTGAACTGGCCACCACTCTTTCCGAGCGGTGAAGTCAACGCACCTTCAATCCAGTCACCTGCACGTGTGACAGGTCCTGCGTGAGCGACAACACGAACACCCACGGCGGCCAGACGTTCCCCCGCCACTTCAGAACACGAGGCCCAAGCGTCCATGCGTTGTTCAAGATGCTTTGAATCAACGGTGGCATGGCCAATCATTTCGACGAGGTATTCCACGCTTGCGGGGAGATGTTTCAGTGCGAGGTTACGAGCATGGGAGACGCTTCTGTCAGGATTGCTCAGCAACTGAAGGCGGGGCCATTCACTCCCCTGATGCTGCTGAATGATGTTCTCGACCAATTCAACCGTCTTGTCCGTCGAATGGCCATCAACCACCAGGATCATGTGCTCCGAAGGGGGAAGGCTTTGTTGAAGCAGACTTGTCAAACACGCTTCGATGTGTTCAGCCTCATTGTAAACCGGGATGACGGTTGCCAAAGATGGGCCATTCCCTTCATCCATGGCCTTTGGATGAACCATGCGCCTTTCACCTCTTCGCCATCTTGGCCCCATCGGAGGTATGTTCTTTGAGGTGCAGCCCTTCGCAACCACATGGATGCGTCTCGGCTCCGCTTGACGGGAACTGGCGAGGGTTTTTCCACGCGTATCACAACCACGCTTGCGGGTGTTGATTCGCCCAAGAAGGTCATGGAGGCCTTGCAGACCTTGTTTCCTGATGTTTCTAAGGAATCCATGGAGGATGAACCGCGAAAAGGGCAACCGTCCAAGAGTGAGTGGTCGTTTAATGATGTATCATTGGGTGTGTTCCTGCAACAACTTCACGAACAGAGGATTCTTGACACCGCTTTGGACGCCATGTCGGCTGAAATGAACGAGAACACCACGACCTTTTCGATTGCACGCCAAGCCGCAGTGGCAGGAAAAATCGCATTCCCTATACCCGGCGATGAACCGGTTGGAGGAGTGTTCAAAATCACGATTTCAGGAAAGGAGCTTGACGATTGGCTCCAAGCGGCTACATGGCATTCCGGACGTGGCCAGGTTCCTCGGCACATCAACGACGAACGTTCCATGGGTGATGACGGAGAAGCTACGACATGGGTCTGAACGCTTCGAGAAGAAAAGCCCCCATCTCTCCGTCTCTTCCCGCCCATTCGAATGGTGTACTGTTTGAGTTAGAAATCCATTGCGTAGCCTGATGAACGGACAAGCGCATGTCGCCAATTTCACCCACCAATTGCGTGGAGACCAAGTGGATGAGAAAAGCTGAATCCTCGCGTTCACAGTACCAAGAGCCCAAAGGAAACCTTGGTACGACCTCAAGTGATAGTTCCTCCTTCATCTCTCGAATCAAGGCTTGAGACCAATCCTCACCCGGCTCGCACTTACCACCTGGAAATTCCCAAAGACCACCATCGGATTCGGTCATGTTGCGTTGTGTAACCAGGACACGATCGTCTTGTGAAAGGCAAGCAGCAACGACATGTGTTGGGGGTCGAGGATAAGGGTGAAGCATGTAGCCGAGGCATACATCAACGAAGTCAATGGCGGTTTCAACAACCATTCTTTGTTCAGACGGGAGGTGGAGAAACAGGGTCGGACTCGGCATGGTGGCTTCTTGTTCATGCATGCATTGAGCTTTCAAAGTAGCATGATAGGTTTCATTGCAAAGGTAGGCCCCAGCATCATAAGAAACATCAAAATTCACCGGAAAGCGGTCGGAGTCCCACATTGAAACATCCAACCAACTGCCCCGATGTCCCTCGCCGTCAATGGGACGGCCGCTGACTTGTCGACCTTGGTTGTCAGGAATGCGCATATTCAACCAGTCGTGTGCAAGCCGCTCCACTCGGGGTTCAACGCATGATTCACACAAACCGAGGTGAAGAATCGCATCCCATCGTTCTCCGTTTCGAATCCGTTGAGCCGTAGCGTCTGCACCCAACTCGTCCACGGAGAGTATGGCGACATCAACCTCAACCTCGACGGGCGTATCGGACCAGGGGCAAAGCACGGTGCGAACCCCGCTGAGGCGAAGCGCTACGGTCTGGCTAACGTTGGTGTTGTTGCCCCCAAATGGCTCAAACCCGGTCACGAGTACACGAGGCGTGGGGTTCATGCCCGTCCATAAGAAAAGCAGTTTTTCATTCATCCCCTCCCAAATTCGGCGTCATCTTGACAAACAAGAAAGCCTAGCCACCCACATGGAAGAGGAATTGGTGGTCCAATTGGCGCCTGAATCCTCTGTTCCAAAAGATGGGATTCTCCCGGTGCGAATCGTCAAGGAAATTTGGCGAGAAATCACCTTTGGCGTTGGCACTTGGGGCGCGTTGAGGCCTTTGATTGCGGCCGTGCTTGCGGCGGTCCCGTTCCTCTTTCTTGGCCAACATTTCAACCGAAACCATCGACGTGGATTTGAATGGTCGTTCTTGCAAATCCCACTAGCGCTTACCCTCGTGCTGTGGGTCGGCCTTTACCTCTGGTCCATTTTTGATGCATGGCGAGACGCCGTCCAGACCATGGGCCAAACTCACGACCACAGTTGATCCCGAATTGGAAGGGAGCCATCGGCTAAACCAGCCAAATCGGAGCGGTCAGCGTCATCAAAGTCACTGGGAAGACTACCAAAGATGAAGTTTGCAACATCAGCTGATTCAATCGCCCAATACATGACGGAATCATCGTTGTTGGAATGGCCAGGGTGTTCATCATCTTCATGATCGATGGGCGACTCGTACACCAGGTTAACCAGTCCCAAGAGATGCCCGACCTCATGAACGAGAACACTGTTCTCCACATCTTCTACCGAAGGACGGCCAAAAGGCCCGTCGGCTTCATCGATGGAATCGCTGAACAAAGCCACGGTCGATGCATCGACCGCCACACCAAGCACGGAATCGGTTTCATAGGTCCCAGCGGGGAACAAAATTTGCCAGTAAAGGGTGGTTCCATCGCGGGGGGATGTATCCTTGGCGTCCCATCCTTTGTCCCGGACATCTTGGGCGGACCATGACCCATCGTGGTCAAAATTCACCTCATTGAAATCGACTGAAATGCCGGAAGGTTTGTTGCAGACGCTTTCCAACCGCTCCACCAACAAATCCGTACTGCTGGAAAATGGGCGATAACCAGGTTCATGGTCAATTTCAATGACCATTGAGGTGTACATGTTACTGCGCAAGCACGCGAGTGTAAGGCCACCTGGTATGCCTTTTTTCTCGGGAATTAAATCAAGACCGTCTTCTCCAAGGCATCCTGAAAGTGTGCCACTCATGAACATGAGAATCAGAAACACCGCTATGTTTGGTCGCTTCATTGAGTCATCCTCCTATCGGCACTTTTTGAATCCCTGCCTACCAATCATCGGGGATGGAAAGCGGTGAAAACAACTGACCTGGACCGGTGGCGGAAGCAAGTTGGGTTCGTGCCAAATGCTCCCATTGGCGTAAAGCGAGAATGGCATCGATGACCGTGGCATTGATTTCAATGAGGGTCACCCGAATCAATGTATCAAGAATGTCCATCCGTTGATGGTCAATGATGTCCATGACTTTGTCAAGGGCAAACGAATTTTTCGATTCAACCAATGTTTTGTCCAGCGGCCAAGGATTGAGAACACGTTCATGAACCACCTCGCCGGTTGCCTCAAGGTGCTGGTTCAACGTCTCCATGAGTTGGTTCATGTGTTTCTGTAGGACCAATGAGACCTCAACCAAGGGCATGCTCAGTTGATTGATCAAATTGACCGTCCGCTCGGTCAAGGTCACCAAGCCATCGATGGACTCGTCAGACACGGTCTTCTCCCTCACTGTTTAGAAAGTGCATCAATGAATTGCCAACCGTATGAGTTCCACTGTTCTTGGGTCCACCCGTCGGGAAGACCCGTCGGCGGAAGCGGTGCTGGCTGACTTCTATCTGGCCCAACCGCTGCTTGCGGAGGGGGCGGAATCGGACTGGCTGGAGCGGGCGGGGCAACCGTTGACAATGCAGGAAGGGCCTTGCCGGTGTTCATCTCTTCGGCGACCACATCGGTTTGGTCAGCTATCTCTTCCTCTGATTCAGGTGCGAGCATTCGGCGTCGGAGGACCATGGCGTACAAGCCAAAGGAAACGGAAGCAAGCGCAATGATGAACAGCGTCACGCTGAACACATCAGTGGACAATTGCTGGGATAGAGCAGCCCCGTCTCTGACGGTTTCTTCCTTGATGAGAAGTGAATCAACCGTGTGTCGGTCCATTTCCACGCCGTCAAGCAGAACAAGAACTCGATAATCAATGCTTGAGCCTGCCGCTGCATCAGCCACGACGGGCAAAGCAACCGACAGTGTCGAACCAGAGGTGGCCTCGACATCAACCGTTGAAACGGTGGACCAGAACCCGCCGTCGACGAGTTCCTGCAAGGCAAAGACAACGTTGCCGTTTCCACCGAGGTTCTTGGCCGAGATGAGCATCTTGGCCGTGTCACCCTCGTAAGGACTCGGCACATCCCATTGGAGGGAGGTGGCCTCATCTTGGAGGTCAACTCTCGGACCAAGCAGCGCCATTGGCCAAGAGGCAAACGGATCATCCATGGCGTTTGAAGCGGTATCGTAGGGATTTCCGGCTTCATCAGAACCCGAAACCCAGACATCCACGGTATAGGATGGAAGAAGGGTCGTTGCTCCGGAGTCGGTGAGGTCGAGTGAACCGCTCCAGAAGAATTGCTGCCCAAAGGGTGTGATATCTGGAAGGAGAACACTTCCCCGGGAGATTTCAGCTTCGCCAGCCTTGACACGGTAGTGCAAAACAGCCGCTTCACCCACGTCAAAACCGTTTTCGTCGTTGGTGATGAGGATGACTTCGAGGTTGTTAGCCCCTCCAATGGAAAGTGGAGAACCTTCCTCAACGCCGTTCAATGTGATGCTATCAATGGAGGGGCGAGTGTTGTCCACCGCAAGGCGAACGCGTGGTGAGAAGGAGGTTTCATCGAGCGCAAGACCCGGCATGTCATCCATGCTCAGGCGCATATCGAGACGTCCGGACCGCACCGCGGGAACAAGAAGGTCAAGGCTGAATTCACCATCGTCCCTGGTCGAAGTTCTCCAGTTGTTTTCAAAGTCGCCAAATACCACGTCGAAGGCACCGGCCGGGGCAGGTGTTTCATCCTCGGAGAAGAGAACACGACCTGAGACTCGGAGCGCTTGTCCAGCACCGATGATAGTTTCGAAATTTTCATCGTTGTAGTGGTTCTCACTGTTTCGGAGTTCAATAGCTCGAATCTTACCCTGCTGTGTATCAAAGCGGAAGTCATTGTCCAAACTCCACCAGTCATCGCCCAGACCTTCCTCAACCTCGTAACAAGGCGTCACCTCGTTGTCATTGCAAGGCATATCGGTGACTTTGACACGGGGCAAGAAGTGGGCTTCACCGTCGGTGTCGTAAGCCTCAGGGAACATCCATGTCAGTTGGAAACGGGCTTGGATGATGATCACCGAATCGTTGTTTTCTTCCAGGCTGACCGAGGAATAGAGGTTGGAGACCGCAATGTTGTCTGAACCCGAAGTCATGACGGCGAAGGGCGCCCCATCATCCCCCATTGCAAGGGAGATGAACATCGAAGATTCATCGTCGTCGAAATTACCAGCGAGGGCGACTTGAACGTACTGAATATCTTGCCAACCGTTGGTGTCGCTCAATTTGATCTGGGCGGTGTAGGGAATGCCCGGATGAAGTGGCTCGTAATCATCGTGGCCCAGAATGGACGAGTTACCCAAGTCGACTTCCGGCTCAAACTCTTGTCGGATGAAATACGTGACCAAATCTGCATCCCAGTCGGGTTGAACTTCACCTGGTCTGTATCCACAGGTGACCGAGGAAGCGGGGCAAACCGGTCCACGCCCCATGGCAATTTCGTTGTCCTGTTCATCCGAACCAGACACGTAAAACGAAACGCGTTGCTTGTGAAGGAGCATGGAATCGTCGATGAGCCCTTCGAAGATGTTGAGACCACCCGCTCGTGTCTCGGGCGATGTGAGGGTTTTCATTTCATATTCATCTTCATTGGGCAGTCCGTCGAAGTTGTAATCCGTGCACCCGATGGCATCGCTTGCTTTGCATCCAACCCAATAGTGCAGGTTCAATTGCCGGGGCGGGTCAACGGAGTCTTGGACGACAATGGATACTGACTGACCGACACCGGAAGCCCCTGCATGGCGCTCTTCTCCGTCCATCGGTGTAGCACTGAGAACCAGAGGGGAGTTGCCGTCAAGGATAAGCCGAATGGTGTTGTAGTTGGGATTGGTGTAGGTTGACCCGTTTTCCAAATCAACCGCTTGCACATAGAAGATCATGCCACCCGGTTGGGATTCAATGGGTGAAGTGAAGGTCATGTTGTAAGCGCCAAAGGCGGGGTTGATCTCTTCGTAAAGTACAACGGGCTCACCCATGGGGTCGCCGTCGAAGGTGACGTTCTGGCCAAGGACACGTAAGGAGAAGCTCCCAGCCGGAGGCATGAGTTGTGAATCCTGGAAGTGGATGGACCCACTAAAGCTGAGATTAAACCCACCTCGAACCCAATCCATGGGGAAGAGTTGCCGACCGGTTTCCTCCCAAACGCGCAGACCGTCCAGTTGGATGTCGTTTTCAACGACAAGTTCCATCTCTGAAGTGGTCCATTGATTGACAGCGACACCAAGATCATCTTCAACAGAAATAACCGCTTCAGCGCTGCTCTCATCGTCCCAAGACCAATTCACCTTGGTTGGCATCCAAACAGAAACGACGCCATCGCTGTCCTCCATCGAGGTGCAGTTAGCAGCATCAAAGACCACGATGCCTCCTGCGTCTGAATTGACCGTACAAGAATCGCCTCGCAGCCACGTGAAATTGGGGTTGTCGCCGTATCCATGTTCAATGGCAATGACGGCTTTTGTGACATGGTCAACATCGTCCCCGGGAGCGATTCGAGTGATGAAATTCCTGTACAAGCCATCCGGTGCAGCAAGGCCACCCTCGAAGGAGGCACCTACTGCTCTGGTTTGCATTGCGTAAGTGATGTCGATGTTCGAAATCTTCACTCGCCCTGAACTCGCCGCTTTGACTGCGATTGGGATTTGTACCATGCCGTCGCCGTTCTCAGGAATGTGATCGTTAAAGGCATCAATCAAGGTTGGAGCCTTCTTCACGATGGCCCCAATGGGTGAATCATCTGAAGCGACAACGGAGGATTCATTGAGGAAAATATCCGATTCCCAGTCGTAGGTACCATCTGCTCCAACATCAAGCATAGGTCGGTCTGGATAACCCTCTTCGTATTCGAGGACAAATTGGTCCAGGGTGGGGGTAATGTCAGCGTTCGTGCTGGTGAAAAAGGTAGCATAGCGAAGCGTGTTACCGGCTGCATCGGTTGAGAAGCTGGTCTCCTGATTATTACTTGCGTCAAGCCAGGTACTGCCGTTATCGTTGGAAACGACGACGTTGAGGGTCGTTCCAGAGGGAACATCAGCCGTCCATTGTGGGCGCACCTTTCCGACTTTGGTTCCGGTGTTGAAGAACGGAGAAATCCAATCGCCGGAGGTTTGGTAGTCCGTTGCGTATTCCACGTCAACCCACCAAGAAACAGCCGTGGAGCCAATGAGTTGTGCTTTCCACACCAACTCTTTGCCGGGATGATCGAAATGGATGGTCGACTCTGATTCAACTTCTTCCCAGTGGGTTCCGTTGTCGGCGGAGACCCAATAATCGACACGATCACCAATGGAGGCCGCCGACCAATAGGTCTCAACGTTGGCAGAGAGAACATCTTCTCCGGACTCAATCACCTCACCGTACCACGTGGTGGTGCCGGGTGCGGGTGTGGTCTCATACGTCCACCCAGTACCAAATTCACGGTAATAGAGCGTGGCACCGGACCATGTAGAATACCCACAGTCCACCGAAACGAACCGTTCTCCATCAAATTGAAGACCGTAGCCCAAACGAGAAATTTGTCGTGTGTTTGATTCAGGAATTAAGGCGGATGAGCTGCCGGAAACCGACCACGCCTCGAGTTGGTCACGGTCGTTGTAAGGCGAATCTTCTTGACATCGCATGTAGAACGTTGAGCCGTTCATTTCCAAGCCACGAAGCATTTGCTTTGAGCCACTTCCGTAACTTCCACCGCATTCCCAACTGGATCCGGAGGCTGAGGTATAGGAGTAGAAATCTTGACCTCGATTGTATGTCCCGGTTCCATCTCCTGCAAAGTCGTAGGAGTACAGACGGTTCATGGCGTTGTGCGCCACCCAAACCTCACCGGTTTTTCGGTCATAGGCGATGCCGGTGTATTCACCGACAGATGGGGAGATGTCATAGGAATCAATGCAGGTCCATGTATCGTCTCGAGAAATGTCCATTTCGAGGACACGGTGGTAGTTCACAGGAGCGGTGGACCCGTAGGTGTAGCGGTAGCCCGAGAGGATACCAAAGAGGCGTTCATCGTCGGTGACCGTCCAGTCTCTGAACCCATAGTATCCATAATAGGATGAAGGGTGCTTTTGGGGCAAGGTGCACGATGCTTGGTCAAGCGTGATAACGGATTCACGGGAGGCATTGTTGGGGTACAAGCGCTCAACTACGTTGTGGAACGATGAAGAAGACCAGGTCGATAAAAACAGCCAATCATGGTGCTTGAGAATGGCCCCTTGACTTTGGGCCATGAAACTGGAAGAAGTTTTCGTGAGTTGTTGGGAATAGAGTGATTCCGTGGCGTTGGAGGTGTGTGGTTGACGAAGAGCGTTGGATCCGTTGTCAAGCCAAGCGTCCGAATTTGGATTGATGTAAGCGTCGTTTCCATGCGGCAGGAAATTTCTGCTGATGTTGTCCATGGCGAGGGTCAAATCTCCCGAACGATCGTCGACATTGGTCTCCGAACCTCGAATCCAGTGTACTCGGTCGTCGGCGACCACTTGCGACCAACCTGTGGCGGAAGCCCCGGAGAGGGTCATACTCACATCGGTGACCAAAGCCCCGCGAGGAAGAGAAACTGAGGCGCCCATGTCAGGATTAGCTCCTTGATACAGCGCAATGTGTTCGACTGAACCATCGCTGAATTCGTAGACATGGCGCGTTCCAGCGGCGGCTTCAGCATCGGAGGCGAAAAGTCCCGCCATTGGGCTCAATGGCGTGAAAAACATGATTGAAACCAGGAGGAAAAACACGGCGCGAGCGTTGAACGGTTGCTGTCCGCCTCCTTGCATACTGACCACACGCTCGAAATACCATTTGAACCATGCGGTTCGAGGTCTGATTCTCTTGACGTCAACTGGTTTGCCTTGAATCGTACCGAATCGGGGAAGAATCGCCGCGAACGCCGTCTTCTTCATCGTCCCTTACTTCGAACCAATCGTTCATCCAGTCGCCATCAGTATCCCAATTCTTTGGGTTGCTGCCCTCGGCGAGGTGATCGTCATCAAGGTCGAGAAGGTACCAACCGTATTCATGCTCGCCCACGTTTCTCACAGGGGGCGTATTCGGTGAGCCGGTGTAGTAAATGTCCCACGCGTCGGTTATGTTTCCAGCCATCAAGATCTCGTCATCTGAAGGATCAACGATGAGGAAATTGGTGTCTTTGTCATCCACGATGTAGCCGTATTGCTCATCTGGGCCACCAAATTTGTCCAATTTAAGGTAGTTCAGAACCAATTCATTGGACTGACCTAGGCCCAGAATGGCGGCGCGGAATTGCCATCCTTCCTCAACCGGCATGCCGTCGTGGGTCAATCCGCTGAGCCGAACAGCATTTGGCGAGGAATAATCGCTGGTGGTGATCGCGTAGAATTCCTGGAAGTTGGTGTACGATTCGTAAGTGCAACCTGCACCTGAACAATCCCAATTCCCATCTTGGTCAGGGTCTTCGTTGGCATCGTTGGGGTCAGCCGGGTTGAGCGTGAACCATGTGAACTCGGTATCTGGACGGGCGAGCGTACCACCAGAACCATCTTGCGACAAAGGCAAACATGAGGTGGTGTCGGTATTGCACGCACCTCCGGTAGCGACGTCAATCCAAACGACACGGATGTCCAGGAAAGAACTGAAATTATCGTTGTCTTCATTCCAACCCATCTTGTATTCGTACCAATCCGGGAGCATGTCGCCATCCGTGTCGTTGTCGCTTGGATTCGAACCGTACTTGAAGACCTCACGGCCGTCCGAGTAGTTGTAGTCTCGATCGTGCGATACGACGGCACCGTTGACAACGTTGGTGATGTAGGTTCGACTGTCATCGTCGCTGTCATTCATGTCTGGACGTGTTTCGTTATTGTATTCCATGAAGTTGGTGAAGGGGAGGTCGCCTAGACCATTTTGAATTGAGACACCCGATGGCGTAAACACTCGGTTTTCCCAGGAACCTTGATCCGCCGGCACATCGAAACTGGTTCGATCGTACCAACCATCATGATCTCCATCGTAATCCACGTCCCACGGATTGAGCGGGTTAGCAGCCCAATGGTTCTCCGTTGTTATGTCATCCATACCGTACGTCGCGTAGCAGTATTCCCAGCCGTCGGGGATGCCATCGCTATCAGAGTCGGGGTGCGTTGGGTCAGCAACGCCGCGCAGGCTTCGATTGAAGTTCTCACTTTCAAGAGCGTTGATTTTATCCATGCGCTCCACTGAATCTTGTCCCTTCTCAATGAAGTCTTGATACAGAGCTTGCTGGGCTTGGAGCGGCGAGAAACCAAGTTCTTCTTGGTAAGCAGCCATGGCATCCTCACCAAAATCAATGATGCCAAGGTTAGCAGGAACGGTGTTTCGTGTCAGGAATTTACCCCACGTTCGCGATTCCCATTCCCGCAAATTGCTGAAGGTCTCGTTGACATCGATTTGCCCGTCGCCATTGCAATCAAAGCTGTCCTGATCCGAATCGAGGTTAACATCCCCGTCGATGAGTGGGTTGATCGACCAGCGGTTTTGGTCCAAGTCCCACGATGTAAACCAGTACTCGAAACCGTCGTACATGCCGTCACCGTCAGTGTCTGGGATGGTGGGGTCTGTCATGCCAAGAACGACCTCAATGAAGGCGTTCGGGGGTTCTCCTTGTTGCCAAGCATTGAAATCATTCAGCAGTCGCTTTCCTCTGGTCTCTTTGGAGATGAGGATGTTGAAGACGCGCTGGGCTTTTTCCGTGGGCTGTTGGAAGTCACCATCAACATGCATCAAAGGCGCATCACTTGGGTGTTCCATGCCGTTATCGGGTTGCTCGTTGGCCAAAGCGAACTCCTGACGGTCGATCAGACCATCCTCATCCCCGTCAAAGTCGCCGTCGCCGGCTACCAAGGGGTTGAGCGTCCATGTTGAAGCAGAAACGTTCCAAGAGGTGAACAGCAATTCCACCCCGTCGAGCATACCGTCGCCGTCAGTGTCAACATTGTTGGGGTCGGACGTAAGGCCAGTGAGGTTGGTTTGGTTCTCGGAAAGGAAATCTCCGAATGAGGCCGTGGTCGGTATGCCCGGCCATTGTTGGAGAGCATAAGCCACACCAATGGTCGTCACGAACCACTGTGGAGAGGAACGGTTGACGTCGGTCTCCGAGAGCAGTGGCGAGATGACATTGTACTCTTCCCAGTTGGTCATTCCATCGTCATCGGCATCCTGCCAGCGGTCGGTGGAATCAAGGGGATTGAGGGTCCAAGCATCGTCAAGTAAATCCCAGCGAGCGAACCAAATTTCCCAGCCATCTGGCATCCCATCGTCATCGGTATCTGCGCTAAGGGGGTCGGCAGCTCCGACACTGTAGGAAGAGAGGCCCGCAGTGACAGAGCCAGAGGCTCGGTCCGCAAACGTGTCATCGGGTGCCCCAAAGTCCCCGATGTTGTCAAAGAGACTGGTGGTGAAATTGCCAGGAAGGGCAACTCCATCGAGGGTTTGGTTACCGTTGAAGAGGTCGGACCGAATGTGGTATTCGAGGTAGTTGACAAAGGCCTCATCCTGAGTGAGAACGCCATCGTGGTTAACATCGTAGCCATCGCCATCGGGATTTTCAAACGCATCCGAGCCGTTCAGAGGATTGACTCCAAGGCGAGAAGGGTCCCAAGAGCAGAGGCCTTTGGATTCCCAACCATCAGGCAAGGTATCGCCGTCAGAATCGATCAGGTTAGGATCCGCAACGGACCATGCTTCGGCTGCTTCTGGTGTTTCACCGTAATCTTGGAACAAGTCCCCGTTGACGCCCATGAGCCTAACAACGGACCATTGGTATTCGCAGAGGTTTGGCAAACCATCACCGTCAGCATCCCAGTTCGCATCGTCCGCACGAAGCGGGTCAAGACTCCAGTTATTTCCTCCAGTAAACGTGTCACCAATCCATCGGCGGTGCTCTATTTCCCATCCATCTGGCATGCCATCGCCATCCGAATCCGGATTGGTTGGGTCGGTAGCGGTGTCAATGTTGGCGAGTGAGAGATAGGTGGCGTTGGCCGCTTGCCCCTTCGCATCGTTGCACAGGTAATCCATCTGGACGGTGTAGTAGCACCACAGTGTGCTCTGTTCATAGAAAAATCCGTAATACTCAGATCCATCACCAAGACCATCACCGTCCGTGTCGCCCTCACGAGGGTCGGTAGAATTGTAACCCTCTGGGGTGATTTTTGTGTATCGGAATTCATCAAGGTTGGTCCACAACCGCTCGAGGTTCATATCACCCGATTGGTCCAAGTCAAGACCGTCAGCATCGTTGTCAAACAAGGCGTCCCATGGGTCGGTCGGGTCAAGTCCGTGGACCACTTCCCAACCATCGGGCATGCCATCAGCGTCGGAATCATTGGCTCCGGGGTCCATCAATTGCAAGTTTGCAAACTGACCGGGAGCAGCGGCTCCAAAGACGGTGACATTCCCCTCGCCAACCGAGGTTGCAATCGCAACGATTTGACCTGGGAGACGGGTTTGGTCTTGGAGCCCGTACACGGCGGTGTAGTCCCCAGCCAACGCCCACAGCCCCCATTCGGAGCCAACCAGCACTTCATCGCCGGTTGGGTGAATGGAATGAATGCTGTTGCTTTCCCGAGACAATTTACCCTCGACACCGGGGTGAACAAAGAGGCCGCTGTGTTGGATAAAATCGTCATTCAAGTCCAGCATGTGGAGGCCTGAAGGCGTTCCAAACCACAAGACTTGGGCGTTTGATGAGGAGGGGCCGTCAAGCACCATGTCACGTACTTCAGCAGGATTCCCATTGAAACCCAACGGTAAGCTGCGAAGTTCGTCTACATCCGTTGGAATTGGATTGGTTTCCGGCGTGTAGAAGAAACGCCACTCGCCAACGGCTTCATCGCGTGCTGAGGCCGTGTCAACAATGAACAAACCGCGGTCTGTACCCACGAAAAGCTGGAAGGTTGTACCTCCCGCCAGTCCGTGCTGGATGGTGGAAACTGAGGCGTTGGCTTCAGCCAGTCCGGATTTCAAACCGGCCCCGAGATCAAACGTTGATAGAACGGTGGCCGTTCCATCAATTTCGATGATACCGCCTTGTCCTGCCTCGCCCAGACCAATGGCGTGAAGATTGAGATCTTCACCAGCAAGAGGAGAAATGGCATGAATGGGGTCTGCGAGGCTCCATGACCATGTACCGATGGAACCGAGCGTTCCGTCAGCCAACAGAGGAGCAACTCCAAAGCCGATATTGGTCCCCATGACAACGGCATAGGGTGAACCTCCGCCGTAAGCCAAGAAACCATCGTGAAGGAGAACTCCTTGAGGGAGGGGGTGGTGCGATTGGGTTGATTCGTCGTGGTTGATGACACTGACGCCATATTTGGACATGGCATAGAGCGTTCCATCGTGCTCACCTAACGAACGAATATCGTAGTGCATAACCGCAAGAGTGTCGGCCGGTGTATCGTAGATGAGTGGCATCGTGGCGAAGTCCGAACCGTTGTTGAGGAGCGTAGATTTTAGTCCCGGGTAGACCGTGTTTCCGTCGTCGTAGTGGACGAGATATTCCTCGAGCGTGGACAAGGCCTCACCAACCTTCAGTGCGGTCAGTGTTCGTGAGACGTCGCTTGAAACACCACCATCACGGTTGGTGTCCCATCCGTCGCGGTCAGGGTCGTCGAGGGCATTGGACCGGTTGAGTGGGTCCAATCCAAAGTGGACTTCCCAACCGTCGGGTATGCCATCGCCAAACGATGGGTAAAGTGGACGAACCGAGAATCCGTCCCACAAGTACCGGTCTGAATCGTCCAGAAGCGGATCGGTCCCAAGCCACAGGTCCTCGCCCACTGGATTGATGGCACGTGAGGTACAAGCTTCGAGCAGATTGTGGAACGTAGCGTTGGCGCCGGATGGAAGGAAGGGCCAATTTTTCAGCATGGAACCTTCCGGGAGCGTAGCATGACACCACAATCCATCAAGTTCCGCTGTGAAGTTTGAAGGTGAACCGTGGGCGTATTCCTCTGGAGCCGTGAACCGTTCGGAATCACTGAGTATCCCGTCCCTATCCACGTCAAATCCATCGTTGTCCCCATCAAGGGTGAGGTCACTTGCGTTTAGGGGGTCAAAGGAGGGGCATGAATAGCGCTGGGCCACGAGGTCAAACCCTCCCATTCGATGGCACATGTACGCTTCGTAGCCATCGGGCATCCCGTCTCCATCGGTGTCTGAAACCCGTGGGTCAAGGTAGATTCGATCGCTGTTTTCATCCAATTGTCCCGTGAGGCCACGAGGGAAACCGGGAGCGGTACAATTGGCGGGATAGGGCCAACAAAATTCTTCAGTGGCGTTCAATCCATCTTTGTCAAAATCCATCGATGCATCCGAGGCGTTGTTTTTGTCAAGCCCCTGTATCACGACATCACGGCCATCCGATGCGGTCCAGTTCATCCATTCTTCAAACAGAGTTTCGTGAACATCCGGAATTAAGTCCCCATCCGTATCGGTGTTTGGAGGAGGGGTGCCCTCCGTCAACTCGGGGTGAATGTTGGAGACATTCGACACGGCGGGGAATTGCGACATGAAGAGGAGACTTGCGATGACAGCAAGGGTGGTCAAGATGGTTGTTTGACTTCGCCGCATGAACTCACCGTCTGCAAAGGCTCCGCCTCGCTCTTTTTTACTCTGCAAAGATTGCTTATGAGGGTGATGGAACAATGTTCATACAAAACACCGTTCCTTGTTCGCCTCAAGTGGAGAAATCACCCCCTCTGCAAAAGGTCATGCGGTGTATTCAAGTCCCTCCCGCGTTGGAGTGAATATGTTCGCATGACGATGACCATCACGCACTTGGGTACGGGCAGTCGAGGAAACTCGACCTTGCTCGAAACACCACATGCGAAGGTCTTGATCGACCAAGGATTCAGCGGCACTCAATTGGCCAAGCGCCTTGCACGGCTGAAATTGAGCCCAGATGACATTGATTGCGTGTTCATTTCCCACCACCACGGCGACCACGGTGGAGGAGCAAAAGTTGTCCAGAAGAAATGGAACATTCCGGTCCTGGCCAACGAACGAACAGCCCTTGAACTCGATTTAGTCCCGGAACTAACCACGTATTTTGAATCGCTGGATGTGGTACGGGTCGGGCAAGATTTGGCAGTACTTCCGGTCCCAGTACCTCACGCTGGTTCGGAAAACGTGGCTTTTGTCGCTAGCCACGAAGGCGAACGCGCCGCCATCATAACCGATTTGGGTTCATGGACCGACGAACTGGTGACGCATGTTCGCGGCTGTGAGCACATTTCGATTGAAGCCAATTACGACCACAACAAACTCATGTTCGGCCCGTATCCCTATTCTCTTAAGGACCGAATTTCGGGTCGTGGAGGGCACTTGTCAAACGAGCAAACCGGACGCTTTCTAGCAGAAGTCTGCACGGAGGCAACCCGAAGCATCACGTTAACGCACTTGAGCGAAAAGAACAATCTGCCCCACCTTGCTGAATCTACCGTGCTCTACTTCATCGATGAAGTCTTTAGCGGGGACCTACGAATCTCAGCACAAAATGGACCCGATTTTTCACACTACATTGGACAAGACAAGGCCACATCCAAGGAAGAGAAAGTCCCCGCCAAATGAACGCTACCGGCCAGTTCAAGGTCAATGGCTAAATGATACGAGGTTGTGTCAACCTTGTGAACCGCCACACCATCCAGTTTGCACCTCATCGCCGGCGCGATGATGAGCGGGCTGTTAGCGAGGTGTTGGGGGTTGTCATGCTCTTGGCCATGGTCATCACCATCATGGGTGGAGTATGGGTCTTCCTGAACCCGTACCTGTCCGATTTTGAAGACAACACCAACTGGAACTCTGCAACCGGGCTCGCTGACCGGATCGAGGATCGAATAGAAGTCGCAGGCAATGCCCCAGAAGACACCGGGTTCCGCAACACTTTGGCCATCCAATCCACGGCGATTCGCTCGGTCCAAAACGTCGAACATTGGACGATAAGCGCTGATTTGACCGACGGAGACCGCATCAACTTGAGGCACGTGAACGAGACCACCATCGGCGTTTTGTCTTCAAATGAAACAGCACGCAGCATAACGGTGCAATCTCCAGATGTGCTCGTCGAGCGGCAAATCACGGTGAGCCACTTGGAGGTCTTCATCACGCACAACGCCAGTTCATCTCATTGGATGATCATCACCGTATACGACGCCGACAATGAACCCATTCATCGACAAGTTATGTGGACCCTTTCTGGATTGCAAATCACAACATCGCTGGGCCAAGGTGAACATCAAATCGTCCTCATGAACAACGCCCGTGCTGAGCGATTCCCAAATGAAGCATGGGAGGTGAGTGCGATGCCACTGGTTGAATTCGACCGCATGGCCAACGATGAACTGCGGCTCTCGATGCTGCTCACCGATGTGGAGTCCAATGGCAGCATCGGATCTGGTTCCAACGTGGGCATGCAGTTTGTTTCACAAGGCCCACTTACCCTGTTTACTGGACGAGCTTACAACGTGAATTTCAATGTCTTCAACGCCCTCCATGATGTGATTACACCGCAATACCACAACAACTGGCTTTCAGATTACACCATTCAGCGTTCTGCCGGAACCCTCGACACCTACATCGGGTTCTCGCCCTACGAACGAGCCAGTGGGGCGGATGGTTTCAGCGTCTCCAGCCAAAACTTACCGCTTTACTTTGAAGTTGACATTCAACGCGTGGAGGTCAGCCGATGAGAGGGACATTGCGAAGGGACGAAGACGGCGTTTCGGCCGCCGTCGCCACCGTGTTATTGTTCGGCGGCGTTTTGTCAATCATTGGACTGATGATGGTCTCAATGATGCCGGTCATTGAAGAGATGGAAGGCTCGGTTGAACGGCATGACATGTCGTCGCAGATGACGCTTCTTGCCCATGAAACAGCCTCACTCAGTGAACGGGGCATGCCAGGTGACAGTGCTCACGCCACGCTCATTCCCGTTGACGGCGAGCTCGTGTGGGACAGTCTGCGGGGAGGAATGTGGTACTCGGCAACATGGGCAGAGGACATGAGCTTGCGGGCACGAGGCGCTCTTGATTTTGATGACCAACTCGAAATACGCCATCCTGAAAGTTTCGTTGAGGCAGTCTGCATAACCGATTTACGACTTGGCCCTGACCGCCCTTACTACTACACCCTCGAATCCGCACTTGACAAAGTGAGCATAACCGTAACGCCGGGGCTAGCCATGCCACTTGGCCCGATTGAAGTTGAACTGAACGAAGACGGGAGCGAGGTATTGACCACCTCACTGCGGGTCGATGAGATGACAACCATCGACCTCAGCACCTACGGCACGACAACCCTCGCATCGAGCCATGCTTTGACCGTGTTTGGGCACATCGGAGAAGAAGGGGCCACCTACGTGTTGCCTAATTCCCCTGAACCTTCGGACAAGCGAGGTCATGCATGGTCCATCCCATTGGCATCAGGGAGTAGCATGCTCCACTTGCTGAGCGATGTAGCCAACCAAATTCACATCTCAATCGATGGTTCAACCACCATTCATTATGCCACACCAAGCGGCCTAGCAAGAACCGGTGTCGCCTTCACTCACAGCATCACGGTCGACGAAAGTACCGTAGCCCACATCACGACCAGTGCTCCAGCACGCCTTCTGCTCAAAGCCAATGCGACTGGGGAGAGCGGTTTGACGGCATGGCCATCCTCAAACGGAGCCTACCTCGGCCATTCCTTCCTACCACCAAGCGTGAACGGCACCCTTCGCTTTGCCAACCCCAGTGAAAGCGTTGTCACTCTCACCTGGAGAGGTGGTGGGATTTCGGTCGCTGCAGGTGGTGTTGAGCACGTGAGTTGGCCTCCAGTCACCGGTGATGGGGCACCGACCATCGACGCCGACGGCGATGTATTCTTGACGTGGTCGGCATCAACCAATGCGACCACAACCGACGCTGCATCAGGCACCATGTTCCTAGCAGCCGATGATACAGGAGCAATGTCCGGTGGTGTATTTTCCTATGCGAATTTGGAGAACAATACAACCGAGAGCATGCTCGTTCGATTAGCGGGATACACCTCAACCTGGAACATGAGTGGAGCATCCGAGGCATCTGGCATCTTCCTTGAGGCGACCGACCACCGGACCATCACCCTCGGCGAAGGCACCAGCACGCTTCGAGTTGAATCAGGCCACCCTCTACGAGCCCTCCGGTTTGGTGGAGACAGTGGTCTCCTCCACCTCCCTCACGATGGGGTTGATCGATGCACCAGCGTGTCCACACAAGCCAGTGGCTGGATCACGACCGACCTTCCCTGGCAAGGAATGGGGGGGCGAGGTGAAATCGACACCCAACAGGCTTGGGTAGAAGGCCGACATCCATCCAGTGTGAGCATTGACGTGCTGGGCAGCGACGGTATCTCTTCGCACAGCTCCATCGGCACCGTTTGGGCCTTCCATCTGTCCAGGCTGTCCTACCAGTTTTCTTCATCCATTGACGGCATGGAGGTGGCCTTCAGTGGTGGAGCGGTCGTCACCAACCACCCTGAATTCAAGCCCTACGTTGTCATCCCACCGTCGGACCGTGGCGGCCCAGGACCCCGATTTGCTGCCACGATTCCTTCCCTCCACCCCACTGCGTCGAGCGAAAGCGGAGCCGGTGAGTTAGAACTTGACATTGAAATGGTTCATCGCACTTCCTTGGCATCAACTCCAGCCTATGAAGTGCGACGTGGATGGTCGGAGCCTTACGGCACGGCCATTGCGAATGAAGCCGGAATCGGCCTCGAGGCGAGCGAAGATTGGACCATTTACCCCGGACGATTGGACTTGCTAACAGACTATGTCGGCTGGGTGCCTGACCCAAGCTACGGCACTTCAGAAGCGGTTTGGCACACCAATGGTGAAGTGATTGAATTCACCTTGCAGTTGGCATCGCTTGATGTCACCACACGGGAGGTATTGGTATGAAGCGTCAACACCTGACCAACGACACCAGAGCCGCAGCGACCGAACTCGGCTACATCTTCACGTTCTTGTTGGGTGTCCTCCTGATGAGCATGTTCAGCGTTTGGGCATGGGACATCGAGACCAACACACGACTTCGATGGAACGAGGAGGCCATTCAGGCCAACATGGACGACATTGCTGCCGCCGTGGAACGGGCTGACGAGGCAAGCCGTTTGGGAGGAAACGTCTCTTACGCCGAAGAAATCGCTTGGCGCCCTACTGAAGCCGACGAATCCCTCTTCTGGCTCGAACTCCATGAGACATCGTTGATATTAATCGATGAAGGAGGACCATTGGACACCGAAATTTCCCTCTCTGGCACAGGTTCGGGGACGCATGAGGGCCGAGTCCCGCTGGCGGGTGTTGAACGGATTTGGGTCGTCCATGATGATGGCATGACGTTCTTGTCACTTGACCGGCCGCAAGCCGTCCAATGATCAGCGACTCATGACTGCACGGTGCACCATGGTCTGAACTTCCCGCATCCGGGTCTTAGCGCCCAATTCTCGGAAGACCGTCAGTGCCCGCTGAAGGTATTCCATGCGACCTTGTTTGTCGGGAGCGACGCCTCCGAGGCGGGTGAGCAACTCACCAATCTGCATTCGCAAGTCGTTGGCTTCTGCCAACACCAAGGCTTGACCGTAGTGCTCAACCGCTTCATCGGTCCGTCCAGCATCATGAAGCACCTCACCGAGGAGCATGGTAATTTCAACCAAGGATTGGACGTCACCCGCCTCGTTCATGGCTTCAAGAGCTTCTGTGTAGTGGAAAAGCGCCAATTCAGACTGCTCCACCTTGGAGTAATAACGACCGAGCACGGATTGTGCTCTTGCATGCAATACCGCATCGCCGAGGGTTGACGTTCGCTCGTGAGAGGCCATGGCATGCTCTCTGGCACGGTCAACCTCACCAAGTTCAATCAGTGAACGAGCAAGGGTGATTTGACTGTAAATCAGCTCATCATCAGTGGACCCCTCAAGGATTGCTTCAACCTCACCGTAGGCCTCAAGGGCTTTGTTTCGTTCGTTTTTTCGTCGGAGAAGGTAGCCGATGTTGTTGTAAGTTCGAGCCGCCCAACGAGCATGTCCGAGTGAAATGTAGTGCTTGAGTGCAGATTTATGGCGAGTCAATGAAAGGTCGCTGTTCCCCTGCTTGCGGCTTACATCGGCCAGTGAAGACAAGATCTCAGCCTGAACGAGCTCATCGGAGTTTTTCTTCGCCAATTCAAGGGTGTTGTTGAGCACTTCCTCAGCTTCCTCAAGGCGCCCAAGGAGGGCGAGAATGTCGCCTTGAAGTTGGGCCATACGAATGACAACATCTGCCTCGAGGTCCTTTGTTTCAATTTGCTCAATCAATCCGAGGAGTTCCATGTAACCCTGTGAAATCAATTGTCGTCCTTCTTTGACCACCAGAGCGGAAGCATCCTCGAACTGGCTTGACTTGATGGAGTGGTAAACCAATTCAATCAGCATATCATGCGACGATGTTTGTTTTTGATACCATTCAACACACTTTGCGTGGAACTCTTCTCGCAGCGCCGTTGAGAGGCTGCGGAGGAGGAACTCTCGAATGAGGTCGTGAACGTCATAGGTTTCTGCATCGGCTTGACGAGCGAGTCCGGACTCTACCAGACTGTCCAATTCATCGGTGTTGAGTTTCTGCTGTGCCAAGGCTTCCAAGTGAACGGGCTCTCTGAAAATGGAAAGAGCAGAGAGCACTCGCTTCTGTTCTGCACTCAACTTGGAAAAGATTTCAACGGTGACGTAATTTTCCAATGTCTCGTGAAAAGCCCCTGCCGAGGCACCACGGTTAATCAATTCCAACACGAGTGGATGCCCTCTGGAAAGACCGTGGATGTGGAGCCATTGTTCGTCTTCCATGGTTTCAAAACTGGTGAGCAATTTTCTCCCAGATTCGGGGTCAAGACCGTCAAGTGGCAGGACAAGGCTCGCAATTCGACCTTCGGCGTCTTTGGTGGGTACGACGGGTTTGAACGACCGTGAGAAGAGGACAAGACCAATCTTTTCTTCACTTCCCAGAAGGGCGAGCGACATCGCTTGGAAGGTTTGGTGAAGAACCATGTCGGAGACCTTGTGGAAATCGTCAATCACCAGCAAGGAGGGAGTCCCTTCCAACGCTTCGACCAAGAGTCGCGCTGCATCGGCCGGCTGGGGTACCGGAGTTGCGGCAAGATAGGTCGAGAAATCGGCATTGCCCATGCTCGAGAGCCAATCTGCGACGGATTCAAAGAACGAACGAGAACCTTCCCAGTCTTGACAACGGTGATACAACAAGTTCCGGCGATGCATGAATCGCTCAATCAATTTCGAGGCAACCGTTGTTTTTCCAATGCCAGCAATTCCAGGGACCAGAAGGGTCGTCGCCCTTGCCTCAATGAGGTTCACCATGTTGTCCAGTTCGGTCGTTCGGCCGTAGAAATGCCGAAGTCGCGGGAGGTCAGCCAGCGAGGTAACAAGTTGCTTTTCGACGTGTTTTGACAAATCACGCTCAACCAAATCGGCCGTCAAGTTCCTTACATCAAGGCAGTTGTGTTCATCGATGTAGCGGATGATGTCAACCGGTCGCATCTCGAACGGAAGCACCCCTTTGGCACCACCCAATGTGGTGGAGACCGCCGGCTGTTCGTCCAGGATGCAACGAACGGGTAAATCGGTAAGGCGCTCCCATGTTTCATTGGCGAGAATTACGCCACTGTCGGTCAAAAAGTAGGCCTTCCGTTTCCTAGAAACACCTTTCACATGGGCTTGGCGCTCAACAAGAATGCCTTGGTCTTTCAGTCCTGCAATGGCCCTTGGCACGTTCGAGCGGGCGATGGCGACCGCATTGGCAATGCCCATTTGGGAAAGGGCAAAGGGAACCTCAATGCTATCCTTGAAGTCGGAATAATCCAACAAATGGAGCAGGATACGTTCCTGCACACCGGGTTTTGCCTGTGCGGCCATACCTCAACCCTCAGTCACGCTCACGGTTGAGGTGGTTGCTGGTAGTTAGGGTCAGGAACCCACTGGTTGGTCGCTTGGTCCCAGAGCCATCCCGGGTGTTGGGACGAAGCCGCTGCTGCTTCGGCTACCGGAGCCGGTGCTGCTGCTTGTTGTGGAATCGTGGGGGTTTGCTTGGCCTTGGCCCATGCGTACGGGTCTTCCTCAACTGGGCTGTCATCACCGGTCAGTTCATCCTCATCGGGAATTTCTTCGAATTCAATGAAGAAGAAGGCACCCGCTCCAAGAAGGACCAAGACGGCCAAAACGATGAGAATGATGCTGATCACGCCAGAACCTCCGTCATCACCGCTAGAGACCACAATGGCAAATTCTGCGTTATCGGTTTGACCGGCAAATTTGAAGATCTGTCCGTCCATCTCAAAGATGACGTCCGATGAACCTTCAATGCCGCTGAGTTGCCCTGCGTTGAGTTGCATGTTCCATGAACCATCCGAGAGGACACGAGTGGAGTTGAGCTTTGCATTTCCATCAGCAAATCGTGCGATAACGAGACTGCCTGGCAGACCTTCACCTTGGAATTCCGCAGGGTCATCCACGGTGATATCTCCGGTGTCGGTGCGCTCAACCGTGAATGAAACAGCCCGCACAAGGAAGTTCATTCGCAGCGAGAAGGCTTTGGATTCTTGGTCATCTTGGGCGTAAACAATCACGCTGTTCAACGACCAATCAGGGATGCTGGCGGTCGTTTGAGCCATGTAGGACATGGGGTCATAGGTGAGAACGCCGAGTGGCGTGATGGTGATGAAGTCGTCATAGAAATCATCCTCGATGGTCTCATCATCGTCGAAGACATAGAACTCCAAATCGTTGCCGGGAACGCCCGTTCCGTCGGGGTCAGAAAAGAATTCAGCGAGGTCAAAGGTTACGCCACCTCCACAACGGTCAAACGAATTCGAGTTCGCATCACAGAAGATGGTCCATGTGGAAACCCATCCGGTTTCGTTGAACTGTGGGTCAAGGTTTTCGGCATCCAATGGATTGTTGATGGTCATTCGCCAAACGGATACTTCTGAGTAATCATCGCCGTCGTAAGCCTTGACGGAAACGGAGTAAACGCTGTCGTGAACCAACTTGGACGTGTCCCAAGTGGCCACCCACGAGCCGTCAATGGCGAAGTTGGTCACCGGCAGCGGACCATCGTTCAGTACGATACCGTTGGCCAAATCAGTGATTTCAATCTCAACACGGGTCACGAAACCTCCGATGTCGCGAGCAACCCCGATGATCTTGGTTTCTTTCGAGGCTCGAACGGTGTCTCCGTCGATGCCACCAGAGGACTGATCTTCGGCTCCAATCCAAGAGAGTTGGAGGTTTGGAGGGATGTTGTCGTTGTTGATGGTAATGGTTCGGGTCTCAACGACACACTCCGAAGAATCGTCAATGCAGAAATCGCTGTCTGCAGCCCACACCTCTACGGTGTAATCCCCTGTGGGCAATTCGGAAACCAACCATTCATACGACCAACTGGTTGAACCCTGTTGGAAGAATTGCTGTTCGAAATCATTCGGTCCCATGATGTGGAACCAAATTTGCTTCACGTCGCTGCCGTAAGTTCCCTGGTACGGGTCCGAAGCTGTTCCTTGGAAGAGGACCCTACCGTTTTGATGAACACTGCCTTGAGTGGGGACGTCAACCAGGATCGTTGGCGGGACAAGATTGAGTTTGTACTGGCGCACCTCAATGGGCGAGTAATCCAAACCGTCGTAGGACCGAATGCGGAACGTAATGTCGCCCTCACCTTCTGGATGAGCGGCTCCGTCCCATTCGTAAACCCAATCTTTGAACGGATGTGTTTCCATGGTGATTTCACCGTTGGCACCGGATGAGTCGGAGGCGTAGAACCAGTCGCTGGAACCAGGGGGCTGAATCTCGACCCGCTTGACCATTCCGAACTGGGCTTGTCGAGCAGTGTTGTCATTGGCGTAAGGCCACTTGGCACCGTCCCATGCCTGTCCCGTTATGCGAACGGTCGTGGCGTAGGAATAGCCATCGGGTTCGTTGACGCTCACACTGGGGCGGAGGTTTTCGAGGTTGATGACATCGTCAATTGGTCCAGTGAGGACGTAGGAGAAGTCATCGCTACCACTGCCGAACTTGGAGGCTTCAACGGTATAGAACGGGCGCTCTCGACCGTTGATACAGTCGCTGTCGTCGCCGTCAACATAGGTGTCTCCGTCGTTGTCAATACCGTCTGCGCAGGAGTCTTCGTCAACGACGATGGGTTGACCCGTTCCATCGTTGGAACCAGGGATGGCCGCATTCTTATCGCCCACGATGTGGTTCCAGTTGCGGTCAAGGAGGAAGTCGGATGGAAGAGAAACCTCTGGCGTGAAACCAAAGGCGTCCGTGGTCAGTTCGTAGAGTGGAAGACCTGTCGAGTCCTTGATAATGACCGTGGCACCCTCAACGTTGGAGTTCTTGGCCTTCACTTGGTATCGAACCAATTCACCCTCACGAACCTGGGAGCCCCAAGCTGTGTTTTGATTTTGAATGTGAATCATTGAGGAATCGAAGTTTTGCAGGTCAGCAAATGAAAAGACCGTAGCGTTCTCGACAAGTTCCAATGCAAGTGGCATGCCTGCAGGGGGCAAGGCAACGGTTCCGGGAAGTTTCAAACACTCGTCTTGGACGAATGGACACTCAGCGCCCAGCCAACTGATGCTCACCGGGTAAAGTTCGCCGTTTCCGGGGGATGGAATTTGCTCGGATTGCACGGTGACTCGGGATTCTGTGACGTTGTAGACTTGAGAAACACCCGTCCATGAATTTCCAGAGAAGTAGGCGATGGACCCGTATTTGTTCCCATAATTGTCATCGTGAACACTCACGTTGCCAGCGAATCCACCTTGGGAATCAGCGGTGTTTCGCTGTACATTGATGAGCGAACCTTTGGCCCGAATGATGTCCCCCGTGTTATCGGTTATGGTGTTGTCAAGGATGGTGGCCGAAGAACGGAACACGTGAACTGCAGGACATGGGAAGTCGCCGTCGTACATTTGGGAGTTGCAGGTACCTGAGTTGTTCGAAATGGCGTTGTTGGCGAGGTAAAGGCGAGCAGCCGTAGGTGCGGGCACCTGCCAGCCTTGGTCTTGGTAGTGGTATTCACCGATCAAGACCGGCTCTTTTCCGGTTTCCGTGATGGTGTTGTTTTCAGCGATAACATCCGAGGTTCCGTAAATCCATATACCGTTCCAGCCACCAATGGGGCCAATGTTGTTGTTGTGGAGTTCGACCACTGAGCTGCGAATACCGACGCCTGAACCATCCGATGCCCCGGAGATGGTGTTCCCTTCTGCATACACTTTGGCTCCGTCGTAAGCGGTAATTCCGGCACCCTCTTCTGTGGTGATGTCGTTGTTGTTCACCTCAAGCGTGTGTTCAATGATGCCAGTGGTCTTGAGCGAATTGGTGTCAACAGCGTTGCACTTCACTTCAAGTTTTGAATTCGTAAGGGTACCTGAACTTGATTTCATGAGAACGCCGTATGAATTGTCTTTGATATCGAGATTGTCCATGTCGATGTAGGAGTTCTCGATGTAAATCACTGCACGGCCACCACCTTGTTGGCCACAATCGGCGTCGTTGCCAGTAAAGACGGAATTCTTGACCTCAAACGTTGAAAGAATACCTGCTCCTGCGTCATAGGCACGGACGGCGGCAGCATCGTATCCCTGTCCGTCAACACCGAGTTCAAAGGTTGAATCGGTGAGGAGCGGTGAGGCGAAATCAACGGCGATAACGTTGGAGGTGTTGATGTCCGTGAAGGTCAGACCTCGAGCGGTTGTGCTTGAACCGTCAAAGACGATGGCACCGTATTGAACGGATTGGAGGGAAGCCACGTAAATTGGGTAGCCGTAAGCGTTCTCAAAGTGTGCATAGTTGATGGATGTGACGGCTTGGTCAATGGTGTCTCGAATGATCAGACCAGAGCCACACGCCGCATCGGGGTTGTTGAGGACATTGCTGTCGGCGACCAAGCATCGTCCAGTCTTGGTGTAGTCCGTTGGAAGGGACCAGATGAAGCGGGCTTGGGACGAAGATGAACCTGCACTCGCACCACAAGCGGCGTCTCCAATACAGATACCACCCTTCACCTCGATGAATTTCCCGAACGGGATGTTGATGGTGGTTCCTGCGTTGACGATGAGCTTAGCACCTTCAGCGACTTCGACATCGCCTTGCAGGTTCATGGTGCCAGACCAGGTCTCAGTGCCTGTCACGGTGCCCTGTGTGGTTTCATTGACGGCTGAGGCGGCGGGAACGCTGACCATAACCATCAGAAGCGACATCATGTAGAGCATCACGAGAGAGACGGATTTCGTTCGATTATTTTCAGACATCAGCAATTCACCGGTTCTGTCCATGAACGCCATGAATATAATACTGCGCCTCATTTGGCAAAAAAAGAATATCAATAAATGAAAAGAATATCATATTATCTCCCGGATTCAGGCCCTATCTTGTAAGGAAAGGGCAGAAATCACGATTAAATTACGTGATTTCGTCCACTTCAGTTCAGAAGAATACGCCCAAATCGGGCTCAGCATCCCGAAATCGCACGAGATTGACTCAACCAGGCCTCGGCATTTAGGAAGCCGTAGCCCCCTCGTTCATCGTGATTTACAGAGTCGGATACCAGCGAATCCATGAGCGCCTGTTTGACCTGAATCAAACACGATGCATCGCCGCCAGATTGAGGTTTAAGTTGAGGTTGGTCTTCAAGAATGAGGGCGAGGGCGCCGGTGACAAACACCGTGGCATCCGATGAACCGCTGCTTGAGTACCAGAGATTGCCCTCACCGGTACTGATGATGCGTTCCCCGGGTGCGACCACTTCCGGTTTCATGTGGGGATGTTGACGAGCATCTCCATTGCGATCGGTGGTATCGCCCATCGATGAATTGGCCCAAACATTGCCCTCTCGGGCCGTTGCGCCAACGGATATGGCCAAGGCTACACTGCCCGGAGTGGCGACGTCTCCATCGTCTTCGAGACCATCGTTTCCTGCAGCAGCCACCACGTAAATTCCTGCGTCTGTTGCCTGCCGAGTGGCGGCTGATGAACCACCTTCCAAGTTCCCAGCATCATCAGAACCTCCAAGGGACAGCGAAATTATGTCAGCATTGAATTCAAACTGACACCAACGAATAGCATCAGCAACATCCGAATCAAGGCCTGTGTTTTCACCATCCCCATTGTCTTCCAGTGCTGCCACCATAGCAAACGAGACATTGGGGGCAGCCCCGAATTGGGCACTGTCTTGAGAAAGAAGAATACCGGACATCAAAGTACCGTGAGCTACGGCTCCATAGTCCAACGGCAGACGAGAAGCACCCACGATGTCCTTGAACGTGATATCCACGCCGGCAAACGCCTCATGGGCTCCATCGATGCCGGTGTCGACCATACACACTCGAACGCCTTCACCGGTCAGGCCAGTATCCTGTACCTCTCGAATCGATGTGTCCTCAAAGGCCCACTCTGATTTCGGTGCAGGGAGGTCCACGACGAGCCACTGATTCTGCCACATTAACACGCTGAGGGAAATCAAGAGAGCGAAGAGGACTACACCCGATATCGAAAAGCGTTGGCGGTTGTAGCGCACCACGGGTTCCACCGGGAGCGGAGCCCATCCCATGGTCTCGGAACGCCACTGGTCTTGGAAGCCAATAACGGCAGGGTCAACAGCCGAGAGAATGCGACGGTCCGATGGTTCTGGAAGGTATTCCACATCGCGTAGGCCTTCCATGGCTCACGCTACCCCACTGTTTTCCTCATGAACCCTTGTTTGAAAATTCAAGCAAAAGTGAACATCAGAACTTGGTTCCGCCTCGGCTACGAGCAGTGCGAACTCCACCGTAGACCACGAGAATGGCCAACAGGGCGATGAGCAGTGTCATCCAAATCGATTCACCATCTGCGGTAGATTCGATGTTGTATTCCAAAGCGAAGTCGTCATCCGAAGGCTTCGATTCAACGCTGTTCGCTTCCGCTCCCGCCACTTCAACTCGATAGTCAAAGCGCTGGTTGCCTTGCGCAAAGCTGAGTCCCTCAAAGATAGCAACACCTTCTCCACCGGCTGGAACAGCGATGGATTGGGATAGTTCGGCGCCGTTCGGAGGCGTGAGGTAAACAATCACTGAGGGAGCGTCAAGCAAGCCTTCGTTCACGATAGGAACACGCACAGCACCGACCTTATCGGCGATGAGGTCTGATTCAGTGGCAATGCGAGCCGTGTCCAAGGTGAGATGGATCATGGCCTTCTTGATGGTCACTTCGACTTCTTGACGTTCAACGTTTTCATCCTGGCTGTTGACATAGACGGTGAGGTCAAAGTCGCCTTCCGTAAAGGACTCTGGAGCAAAGACGGTGAACTGTTGTGTTCGCGTCTCACCCTTGTTGAGGGTCAACGTCGAAGCCATCGGCGTGACGGACCAGTCCTCGGGGATGCCGCTTTCAAGCAATTCAATGGTAAAGGTGTCCTGTCCGTTTCCATCGTTGGTCAACGCAAAGGAGAACTGGCGCTCAACCAGGGCAGACATGCCCAATTCCTCAGTGGCATCTGATACGGTGAAACCGAACGATTGTGGAACAAACACCTTGACAGAGGCTTGAGATGATTCTCCCAAGTCCGTCTCAAGGCGCAACGTCATCCGGTGGCCGTTGGTGAGATGCCAAGCATCTGCGACGTCTGGCAGCGTGATTTGCACCTTCACGGTCGTACTGAGAATGGCCTCTGTTGCATTATCACCAATGCCAAGAGCCACGTTGATGGTGTTCTCGTAAGCGCCTTGGCCATCATCAGCCGAGGCGTTCCAAAACTGAACATTCCATAGGTCTGAATCTTGAGCCAAGCCCATCTCGCCTTCGACTGAGAAGATATCCATCGTCTCGGTTCCGTTGTAAACCACTTCGTAGTCAAAGGTAATGACCGAGTAAATCGATTCGTTGGTTGAGGAAACAATCGCCTCAATTTCACCATCCGCGGCGTTGAGCAGTGTGCCATCCGTCAAGGAATCAGCACTGAATGAGATATCGAGGGCTGAGTTGACACGGCGGTTGAAGTTCAACGTGGCAGAGATGGTTGAGTCGGCGTTGATGGTGGTCGTTTGGCCACCAAAGTATTCCATTTCAAGTTCAGAACTGTGTTGAACCGTCATGAATTCACCATCAAACGAAACACCGCCTTCAGGGAAGAGTTCTCGGAGTTGACCAGAGGCTGGCACATCCATCATCCAAGCCATCTCGTCGAAGGTGACTTCAAGCTCAACGGCTTCTTGAATCATGGAGAAACCATCGCTATCAGCACCAGCATGGTGCTCATTTTGCTCAATGTCAGTCCAAGACGTTGCGAGTTCAACGAATCCACCAAGGGCCATGGTCATGCTGATGTTGCCGCCGTTAGCGACGCTCGCATCAAGCAATCCAATAGCAACTCCTCCACCATTCGGTCCAAGGTTGGTTTGGGAAACCACAACGACCCATTCACCGGGTTGGACACTTGCCGACCATTCAAGGGTGGTACCGTTCATCGTGCCACTTACTTCAACGGGCTCTCGCTCAACACCGGCGACGGGGTAAAGCACAATGGTTGCACCATCAAGTCGGTCAGCATCGAGTTGGTCAGTAACCGTACCTTCTGCATCGACCAAACCAGCGGTCACCTCTATGTCAGTGGAATCAGGGCTGTCGTGGACAGTGTATCCGGTTTGGTTGACGGTCTCGTAGTACACGGTCTCGAATCCTTCTTTCTCAACGGTCACGTTGTAGACATCACGGATTGGAACAAACACTCGCCAGACACCTTCATCATCGGTGGCCACCGTGGTGGAGAAGTCAGAGTTGTTGTTGCCAACGATCGTGATATTCATCCCTGGCAGGCCTTCACCGAAGCTTGGCACACTGTTGTTGTCAAGGTCCCAGTAGACCTTACCACCAATTTCGACTTCCAAGGCTGCGTAAACGGGATCCAACGTAAGGGAATTGTTCTCATCGGCGAGGTCAGTGCTGAATGGAGCATCACTGGTGTCCATGAACCATGATTTCGTCCCAATGGTGCGGTTGAAGTAGAAACTCCATGTTCCCGGCATCAGCAACTCTGTTGAGTTCCCGTCTGCATCGGTTCGATCAAAGGTTATGTTGCCAAATCCATCATGGCTCACCGCAGTGACCGTCATGTCGCTCAATGGCGACTCGGTCACGGCTTCCAGCAATTGCATGGAAACCTCTACGCTGAGGCTTGTGGTCATGTCAAGGTCCAATCGGTCTGAGTTTGCATCAACCGTAATGGGGTGGCGCAGGGTCTCTGTATTGTCACCGTTGGTGAACGGGGCCACAATGACCAACCACTCACCTGCAGGTACATAGGCGGCGAAACTTCCGTTCTCGTCCGACCCCATGTTGAACCATTGATCATCGGCTTCGTTGTAGAGCAAGAACTCATTGGCAATACCTTCGTTGGTGGTGTTAAAGAGCGTCCCAGAAACAAGGTAGGTGTTCTTCAATGCCACCTCTACTGGGTCTTCAACAGCGTCAAGACTGATGCGAATCGCATCGAAGAACTGCTCACCTACCAAGTCATAATCTGTGGCATTCTCATCGCTGGCTGCTGTTCGGTTGAAGACGATGTCATAGCCACCTGGTGTCAAGGACACAGTGATGATTCCAGGCTCAGTGTAGTCTTCGGCCGTGAAGTAGAGGCTGTCTTGGTTCTCATCAATTGGCTTGAGGCTGAAGGCAGGAGTGGCCATGGTTCCGTTCTCAAAGGTGCCGTCTTCAGCAGCGTTGAGGTAAACGTGCATAACCACATCAATGGCTTCTGGCTCTGCAATGAGTTCAATCAGTGAGAGTGGCTCAGTATTTGTGCGATTGATAGCCAAGTCCTCAACCGTGGAAACGTTGAGTCGCTCGTCGGAAACAGTAAGGTCCCATACACCGTCCGGAAGTTCAAGCGAGAACTCTCCAAACTCGTTGGCAATGGTGGTCCATATCAAACCTGCATCGTTTGTAGCGATGATTTCAGGAGCCTCCCACATCGGGAAACTTGAATCCCATCGGGTGCTGTTGTCGTAAAGGTGAACCACTCCGTTCAGGAGGGTGGTTGGTTGAATGTAGAGCATCCCAAGGTCAGTGTCTGTGCCCGTCTCAACGGCCACGAGGGCCCCGTATCCGCGATTGGTGACAACGCTCTCGGTGGTCATATGGTATGTGAAACCGGAGGGAACACGCACGGAGAAGTATCCCGTGAGGTTGGTAACCGCAGAGAACTCAAGATTGTCTGAAACAAAGTTCACGGTCAAGCCAGACGCTGGTTGCGTGGTTTGTTCTCGGTTTTCTTCCAGTGTTTCATCGTACCAAGCGTTCCATTCCTCAACCGTAAGGCCAGGGTAATTTCGCATTGAACCGTTAATGTAAGCGGCTTGAGCATAGGTGACGTCCTTAGCAAGGTCCTCAGTACCTGGCTCAAGCTCGATTTGGTCGAAGAGCACGAACTCAGGGTTCACATCGTCGCGAATGTCCCAAACACCGAACAGAAGTTCAGCATACAATTCTCCATTTTCATCGCTTGTGACGTTGATCGGGTCGAGCAGATCAATTTCGTTTTGGAACGTAATGGTCCGGTTTGCCACGTCAAAGAGCGGTTCTTGTGTCAATGGATCTACCGGTGAAACAAGGGTCAAGGTGACATCCGCTGTATCAGGTACATTGAGGCCCAACGTGATGTTGGTCATGTCCGTAGTGACAAAGGTGGACTCGTTGAAGTCGTACCATCCATCGTTGTCAACATCCCCGCGGTAGTAGTAGTCTCCGGGCGGAATTGGACCATAGGAGAAGTTCCCTTCTTCATCGGTTGAGATCATAATGGCAAACTCTTCACCAAGGTCAACATCAACAAATTCAATGGTTTGGTTTGGCATTGCATCACCGTGCATGTCCTTGAGGGTGTCCTTGAAAATGGCACCAGGCATGGTCATAGCAAGATCGTAAGTTGGATCGATACCGATTTCAACCGGGTCTGGCAAAAGGACTTCTTTTCCATTAGCGAACTGAGCAATCATGTTGTAGGTGCCAGGAAGAAGACCCGTCTTGTAAAACGAACCGGGTTCAACCATTGGGCCAGAGAAGGTTCCAACACCGATGAACAATCCGGTTCCGTTGAACGTTCCAGTTCCTTCGAACAATCCTGCACCTTCGAGGGTTTCACCCTGTCCAGCATCGGCATCACCGTAGGTCCGACTGAGCGTTGAAGTGCCTTCTGAAGTGAACGTACCCATGGCGTCAACCGTGCCTTCAAGGCGATAGGTTGGTGTGTCGCCGCTGTCATCGATGAGACAGAAGGTTTCATTCACCGGCATAACGGGATTGGATTGGTTATCTGAATCACAAGCAACCACATCGGATGGTTCCACCCAAGAGGCTTCAAGCACACCGTTTCCTGACCAAGTACCGTTGGCAGAGAAGGAGCGCTCGCTGCCAATATCACGGGTAAATTCGCCAATGAAATTGCTGGCAAGGGCAATGCCTTCGCTGTCAAAGGAGCCATTCTCCACCAGTGTAGCTTCACCGGTTCCTTGGAGGATTCGTGACTCATCTGATGTGAACGAACCGCTCGTGGTTTCGACGGTGTAGTTATCGGTCATGGACCAAATGTTTCGCAAGACGAAGGTTGTTTCAGCGATAGGGTCGCCGTTGAATTCTTCGTCTCCGGACCACACAACGGTACCCGAAACACCGCTGCTTTCAACGGTAATGTCGAGTTCGTCATCCATGTCGACGATTCGGTTTGCTTCGTCGCCGGTTATGTTGAGTTGAGATTCACCCAACCACGTCATGTTGGCAACTTGGCCCAACACAGCGGTGATTTCGTTGACGACTCGGTCATCGTTGGTTTCGGTCAGGATATCGCTGAGCCGCTCACCATAGGAACCGTCTCGGATGTTGTCTCGTGCGGCCGTAGGGTCGAAATCACCTGCAAAGGCGGAGACACGAATGCGGCCTGCTGGTGCAAGGAAATCGTAATTTCCTTCTTCATCAGCGTCAACGAAACCAATGGGGACCCAGTAGGTGTCCTCATCAAGGTCTTCGCTGCCTTCGCCGGAGAAAGCATCGCGCTCAATCAACAATCGGACACCAGGGAGGCCTTCTCCATTGTCGCCCATGGTCACTTGACCGGTTAATTCTGCACCGGGGTAGTACTTCAGAATCTTCACGAGGGTGTTCGTCGATTGAATTTGGTCTTCAGGAACTTCGCTGTACCAGTTGGCGATAACAAAGTGGTTCATCATGGCACCAGGCAGGGGCAGAGCGTTGGTCAAAATCGTACCAGGCGATCCGGATTGTCCGAAATGCTGTGATGGTTGAGGGTTGCTCGAACCGGCATCGAGTCCGAGGGTGGATGCACCATAGCCGACGTAGGTCCTTGCCACCATCGTGTCAAAGAAGGCGGGGTTGTGGTCAACACGGACATCCTCGATTTGGAGCATATCAATGTCAGCACCAGCCTGCTGGTTGAGGAAGTCCTTCTGCATAGCATCGTCAACCTCTTCTCGAGTCATCTCGTCTTGGAAGTCGCCACGAACGGTTTCGTAAACTTCGTGCATGTAAGTGTTGATGTCTTGTCCTGCCAAGATGGTCGGTGCACCAAAGATACCCATGGGTTGACCACGGTTGTAATTGGAGTCTGCCGTGTATCGACCAGCACGAGGGTAAAGTCGGTCGTCGATGGCAAAGTAGCGAATTTCGTGGTCTCGAGAGATGGTTTCACCAGGAGCACCTTCGTAATCTTGCACCGTGTAGGGGCTGTTGAGATCGATGAGGTCGTTGTAGAGGTCGTGAATGTTGTAAACGGGGTGAGCATCCAAAGCGGCCGTAAGGAGTTGTGTTGTCAAGGCCAAACGGGCGTTCATTCGGTGGATGGCCGTCGACACCGAGAGGTACTCGTCCAGCAAATCATCGGTGTACCAGTACTCGCCAAAGATGGTGTGGCTGCGACCTTCAACGGTTTCTTCGGATGTTCGCACGTTGTTGTTGAACGTGATGTCGGCTTGCTCCATTGAGCTCCAAGCATCGCCCACACAGGAAGTGGAGAGGGCATCGGTGCAGGGAATTGCTTCACCATCTTTGTAAATCTTGTAGACCTTGTTATCGTCAAAGATACCGGCGACATGGGTGTATCCTTCGGCCATGACCACGTTTCGATTGGACTTGATCACGTTGAACGAGCGCTCTTCGATGAATTCAATCATCGATTCATCAAAGGTGAGTTGCATGGTCATGAACTCATTCATCTGTTCCGTGGAGAGATACTTGTCAACGGTGTTCTTGAACGCAGGTGTGAATTGAAATTGGTCACCTTCAGAAGCGTAGGTCCGGTCGCCTTCGGCAAGTTGCCAGATGAACATGGCTGTCAAGTCATCCTGGCTCCGTGCAAGAAGCATGTTCCCTGTGGCAGGGATACCCGACTGGAAGTTGTCTGAAACCGATGGATGTTCTCCGGTGGTCAGTGCTTGGAAACCATAGTCCCACCATGAGACAAAGGCAGGTTTCTCTGAATACGCCATATCAGCGTCCTGATTCGCCAACCAGTCGTAGGCGGCGTTCCATCCATTGTCATTGAACGAGGAACCAAAACTGCCCAAGTACCAGCGGCCGTCGTATGCACTGCTGTCAAGAATGGAAAAGCCGAGACCATCAAAACGAAGAATGTCAGGAACAATGTTGTAGATGCGCTCATCAATTTCGCTTTCTTGGTTGGAGGTGCCGGGGATGGCAGAGTCCAAACCGTAGGTGGCTTGTTGTCCAAAAATCATGATCATCACGAGGAAGACCGCAGAGAATTGCGGTGTACGCCATACGGCTTTGCGAGCACCAGAGATGCGGTCAGCCGGCGTTCGAATACCGAATTTCTTCCATGAACGAACCAAACGACCCCAATCAGCCCACTTCCAGAACGCCATGATTCCAGCCGCTCCAAGAACGGCCATGATAGGCGTAGCGTTGAACATGAAACGAGCAGCGTTCCACGCCATGAACGTGGCTGCAAAGACCCATACACCAAACACCAGAGCGGTGCCATTTCGGTGGCGAAGACCTCGCCACAAAAGTCCGCCGCCCATAATGAGGGCGAGCAGGAACGTGATTGGTCCGAAAGAAGCAAAGAGTTGAGCTCGGTTGGGTGCGTTGGCTTCAGCAACCGTGCCGAAAATCTTGGTCTTGGTGAAGTATCCACTGCCGGTGAACAACACGTCCCATGCATCGGAGTATTCCAACGTCTTGAGAACGTAAAGGATGGCAAAGAACACGGTAGCGGCAGCGGTGAGTGTGCCGAGGACGAGCAACCAAGGCTTGTCTCGGAAACCGGTTGTCACGTAGGCAATGGCCAGCGTGAATCCAAAGATGAACAAGAAGGGTTGCAGTCCGGTTGAGTCAAACACCAAATTGAACTGAGGGTGTGCATAGAACGGCAAAACCATCAAGAAAATGGTGGTCAACATCACGAGGAACATCACGCTCAGGGTGGTTGAATCACGGCGGCGGAACATGTTCAAGGCCACTTGCAAGGCGTAAGCCAAGAAGAGGACCGAAGGACCGACGACGAACCCTTTCCATCCAAGGGCGACGATACCAAACGCCACACCAGCAAGGACAGCGTTCGCCATCGCAGCTTGGCGATGCTGAGCAACATCGTTGAAAGCACGTACAAAGGACATCGGGTGAGCCGAGATGGTCTTGGTTATGCGAGCTGAGCCGGCATACTTGACGGCACGAAGCCAATACATGAAACCGATTGAGATGAATAACATCACGAAGGCGTCGTGGTCAGCCAAAGCCCACGTGGAGTGGGTGACGTGAGCAGGCATGAAGGCGATGAGCCAGGCAGCCAGAACGCCAGCGCCCTTGCCGAAGTGGTCCTTGGCCATGATGGCGATGGGGAACACGGTCAAAGCACCGTAGATGGCGGGTAGAGCGAGCATGCTCCACCAAACCGCATCTTCGGGTGTTGAGAGGAAGGGTTCCAGCACCATAGCACCAATGGCCATCGACCAGGTGAAGAGTGGGGGACGTGGGTTGATGCCACCGACTGGATAGAACCGGTCGGCGTCAAACACGAGGTGCGCATTGTTGGCAAGGATGTAGTCAACGACGCGCTTCATGTACCAAGGGTCAGAACCACCGGTCATGTCCCAGTTCCCCGTTCCAAAAGCATTCATGGATGGAACGGCGTACCACTGTACGCGGATAGCCAAACCGACGAGGAAGGCCAAACCGACCATCATGCCCGCTCCGTGGGCTCGAAGGAAGAGACGCGCCTGAGATGGCTCGTGTTCTCCGAGGTTGGCCCAACCGCCGTAGCGTTCATGGTTCCCGATGGAATAGATTCCAACACTGAGGAAGAAGGTGATGGCGAGCCAAATCAAGGCACCCCACGTTCCGTCAAGATCCTCGTTGTACCAAATTCCTGCTTCAAACCAAGCAGCCACTTGGTAGAGCGTCCACATCGAACCAACGAACATGGCACGGGTGTACCATCGCTCCGCCACCATACCGGCGACGATAAGGGCAACAACACCGGTCAGGAAAGCGCTCCAGTACCCGACGTAGCCGTGGTATCCGTTCTCCGTGGTTATGCCGAGTTGGTCGATCACATCGACGCTGTTAAAGTGCCAAAGTGAACCTGCAAAAACGACGACCCACATGCTGAGCGCACCCATCAGTGGAAGAGCAGAACGATTGAATCCGTTTGAGTGGCCGAGGAACGAGAACCATCCCTCTTCTCCCGAGGGATTGATTGTACCTCGTGCGAGCACACCGGCCAACAATCCGGCCGCGGTGGCCATGGTCCAGTAGGCAAAGAAGACGTAAGCCGTGGCTTGGCGTTCCAGATTCATCGTGGAAACAAGCTGTCCGCTTTCCATGCTGTAGGTTGAAGGGAGGGCAGCGTAGGCATCTCCAGCAGCCGACACAGCCAACCAGAATCCGATGGCTGAGAAGGTCATGGCCGTTCTCCACTCGTGGCGTCCACGAAGATCAAGATTTGAGCCAAACACAACGAGCAAGGCGAACATCAAGGCCGCAACAGCATCAACGTCAGCAAAAGCGTACAGCAATTCAGCGCCGACAAGAGCAAACACCAAAACGCCGAGGGAAACGGTTGAGGTGGAAAGACCGGGCTGAGATTCCTGAACGATGCGTGGCACCAAGGCCAGCATGCTAGCGACGGCGACGATAATCATCGGCATCATGTTGTTCAATGTCAAGTCGTATTCAATGCCCACGACCCGTGTGGTGGCAAGAGCGAGCAGCACGGCCAGAGGTGCAAGCAGCAACCCCATCACGGCACTTGGCTGACTCGCCTTCGTATCCATTTGTTCATCCATATGTATCCCTCATTTTAGGTCCAGCCTCAAGGCTGGCGTCGTTGGCCACTTCTGAACCCCTTTTAGAGATGATGGGTTACCAAGGAGGTCGGTGTCTCTCAGTCGCCCTTTTGCTTATCATGAAAATTACGGTAAAAAGCGCTGAAATTATCGGATGGCTCGATGGGCAATATCCGTTCGGTAATGGCCACCTTCAAGGTCAATGTTCGACAGCAATTCATAGGCCATTTTCTGGGTGGTTTTGAGGTCATTTCCAAGGGCTGTGCACGAAAGGACACGACCACCCGAGGCGATGAAATCTCCTCCCGCGTTCTTTGAAACTCCAGCAAAATTCACCCATGCCGTCCCGTAGTTCGCCGAGGCAGAAAGTTCAGCCAACCCACCGAGCAATCGGCCTTTCTTGGGAGAAGCAGGATAGCCCTCGGAGGCGAGGACAACGGTGACGGCCGAACCGCCGTGAAGATGAAGTTCAACCTCGTCCAATCCGTCGGTGGCTGCTCCATGGAGCAGGTCGAACATGTCGGTGCGGATGAGGGGCAGCGTGACTTGGCATTCAGGGTCCCCAAATCGGACGTTGAATTCCACCACGTATGGGTCGTCGTGTTGGTCGATCATCAAACCAATGAACAGAACCCCTCGGTAGGGGACCTCAAGCGCTGAGAGATGTTGATGCATTGGCTCAACGATTCGGGAGATGATTTTCTCGTGCACGGAAGGAGAGACCACGGGAGCGGGACAATAGGCACCCATTCCCCCTGTGTTGGGACCTTCGTCACCATCGTAGGCCCGCTTGTGGTCTTGGCTAGCGGGGAGCGCTCTGTACGCACCACCGTCCATGACGACCAACATGCTGGCTTCTTCCCCTGGGAGGAAAGCCTCGAGGAGAACAAAACCGTCGGATTGTATTGAGGATTCAATAAACGCCCTGGCTTCATCACGGTCTTCGGTCACGACCACGCCCTTGCCGCCGGCCAACACATCACGCTTCACCACCCAGGGATGGCCAGCATAGGTCTCCAGTGCTGCGTCGATATCGCTGTCTGCATCAAGCCGCAGGAATGCTGCAGTCGGCACACCTGCCGCTTGCATTGTTTCCTTGGCGTGGAGTTTCGAGCCCTCCAAGTGGGCCAAAGCTGCCACGGGACCAAAACAAGCGAGTCCACGAGCAGCGCATGCATCGGCCAATCCCGCACACAACGGAGCTTCAGGTCCAACCACGACAAGGTCTGCTCCAAGGTGTTCAAACAGCGCCACCAATGATTCGGTGGTCATATCATTGGCATGGTTCGTGGCCAACTGGGCGGTACCGGCGTTCCCCGGTACACAGTGAAGGGAACCGACCCGAGACGATGAATCAAGGGACAGGCAAAGGGCATGTTCGCGGCCACCGCTTCCAACCACGACAACCGTAGCTTTGTCCATACCACGCTGTGCCCCCCGGCGATGAATAAGACCTTCGTGGAGGCCATTTGTGCGTACGAGGCGGAAGAACCCTTATCCACCACGAATTTTTGTTCTTACCATGCGAACCCAGAAACCTGTTGCTGCCCTCCTCCTCGCCCTCCTGATGTTGGGCCTCCCCCTTGCTGCTGCGCAACCTCCTGCCGGAGGCGATTCCACCACCATCACCGAATCTGAAGCCTGGACCGAAGACGGCTCGATGAATGGCCATGTCGTGGTCAGCGACGGAGCCGTTTTGACCGTGAGTGCCAACATCAGCATGGCCACTGGTTCATCCATCACCGTGGAAAATGGGGGCCAGTTGGTGTTGACCAACGGCGCCCTTCTCAGCGACGACCTCAATGCAGGACTGATGGTGAACAGCATGTTTGCCTCACTTACGCTCAACTTTGGAGACCTTGCTGATGACGGCATCCTTCAGCTCAAATTTGACCATGTCATCGATGCAGATTCAAAAATGAACGTGAGCCTTGGCAATGAAACCGTGAACGCTTCGGGGTTGGACACCGTACAGTTTGACGCACCGCTCAATGGAACCGATTTGGTGATCACCTTTGATTCGTACTACTTCACACCAACCTATGTCCTCTGGGCCAAAGCCATCTATGGTGGAGGTAACACGGAGACGCTATTGGCCCAAGATATCGAAGCGTCCGATGCCCCGCTCTATTGGTTCCAGTCGGGCTTTGACATCCACGCTCATGGAGACTTGACGGTGACAAGTAGCACCCTTTTGGGAGCCAACGTTCACTGCGAGGCACTTTGCCAATTTGACAGCGCCGAACTCGTTGGGAGTGCTCCAGTTGATGCCGCCACCACCGCTACGGTCTCGGTCATTGACAGCCTCATCACCGGTTCGCGAACCGATGAGGACATCATTCTTCACGATGAAGCAACCATTGTCTACACCAACAGCCAGGGAACAGGTGGAACCACCGATGCGTGGATTCGGCTCTTATCCGAGCGAACCTTGACCACGAACATTCCGAATGGCAGCCTTGACATTTACGACCTTGGGTGGGGTGCTGCCGACTGGAATGACTTAACCGACGAAAACGGGAACATTGTTTTGGTAGACCAGGGAGCCACCAACGAACACAAGCGAATCGTTGCTTGGATGGACGGAAACGGTGTCGAGCATCAAGAAGATGCCAGCATTACACTCTCAATTTCCAGCAGTTGGGGTGTGTTCTCGAGCACCATTGACGCTCCAACCACCTCAACGGGGAACATTGAGCTCGACCTCCCGTTCATTCAGGTATCGGCCGTTGCTCCCGAAACCGATGTTGGCGTGGCCAACAAGAGTGTTTCAGGAATGGTCACTGTCTCCAACACAGGAACCACCGATGCTTCGAGCATCAGCATTTGGTGCTACGAAGGAGACGACATCGCCGATACCACTCAACTGGTGGTCAGCCTCGCACCCGGTGAGACAAAGGATGTACCGTTTACTTGGTATGTTTACTCGGCTGGCGACGCTGCATTGACGTGCAAACCTCTGCTTCCAAGTGCCTTGAACGGCATTGCTGACCTTGTCGTGGACGCAGACGGAGCGACCTCGTCGATGGTGACCTGGGAATACGCCGAAGAAGTGGAGGAGGCTCCCCTTCTCATCTGGATTGTGGCGATTGCAGGGTTCATGGGCCTCGCCTTGTTCATCGCTTCTCAAAGCCGCAAGCAGGAGAAGGAATACGCCTCTTACGCAGAATCAGATGAAGCTGAAGATGAGGAACCTGAGGACGAACCCAAGGAAGATACAGAAGAAGGTTCGGACGAGGATGGAGATGATACTGAAGACGAGGAAACTGATGAGGCATCCCCCTCCTCGATTTATGACCTTCAATCTGAAGACGAAGACTGAATGCTCTTCCTGAGCATCAACCCAGCCCAGTTTCTTGCGAATGACCTTGAGTACACCGTGGTCCTCGTAGACTCATTCCGTATCT
>Ga0208277_1000034_pt1 | contig 72213 bp, 116 predicted proteins | sample ETNtaG_5_FD_185782 | JGI IMG/M metagenome (GOLD analysis project Ga0208277, IMG submission 185782) | Marine microbial and viral communities from oxygen minimum zone, Eastern Pacific Ocean - ETNP201406SV205 (SPAdes) (version 2) | ecosystem: Environmental > Aquatic > Marine > Oceanic ...
CTTTTAGCCCACCAAGGCCATTTTTTTACTCTGCTTAATAGTGGTCCTAATATCCATTCTAGTAATCTACTATATGCTGACCAAAAACGATCACTAATATTGTAAGGTGGTGTTTTTAATATTATTAATACAAATGCTATCCACCAAACCCATATTGGATGATCTTCACTTACGCCATATCCAAACATAAAAGGCAAAATTAATGCCGTTAGATATAAACCTATATAATTTCTTAAATGATTAAACATAACTTTCACAATCTCCTTCTCTAACTATATCACTTGTTAAGCAATGGATACCACCATCCCAAAAATACTGATGACGGAAGTTCCAATAAATTGGTTCAATACCATGTGCTTCCATTTCAGCAAAGGCAGTTTCATTTTTACCTGTACATATTACTGTACTCTCGTCTATTGACAATACGTTTACATCAAATACACTTTCATCTGGACAGCCTACCCAGTGACTTAACCATTTGCTTACATACTCTTTATGAAATCTTTGTTTACGAGTTTTTTGAAAATCTTCTGGCATATCAAAATTATCAGCCACTTCTATTATAGTCCAATTCTTCATTTCTTCTGGTACCCAGTTTTTATTCCAGGTCATTAGTACGCCAGGTTTTAGCAATGCAATTTTGCCATCGATATGTCCTCCGACTGGTATGTCCAAAAATTGTGTCTTAGGATATCGCAACTTTATTTCACGTTGAATCCATTCACGGCCCAGTTCCGTACCTTTTCCTCGCTTATTGTCTCCCTCGTATGGTTGACTAAACAATACACGGTCCCCACACTTTATCATGTTAGCCGCATGATAAAGTAAGCGATGATTCTCTACAAAGTAGTCATATTTTTTGCCACTTTCAATCATTGCTCCTGGCATACTAACCCAATCAGCACCCTCACGAAACCATTTACTACAATGATCGTAATATGCTAAATTCTCAAAGTATCTATTATCACTTCCTGTATAAATTTCAAATATTGTATTACCGTAAGGCATTAATGTATCACGTGGCATTAATGGATGATTAGGGAATCTACAATGCATCCAAGGTAATTGGATTAATTCTCCAGCAGTTATTGTGAATATGTCTTTTGGTCTTACAACCTCAACACCTTTGTCTTTTAATATGTTTTCTAATACGGTTAAATCTTCGGCAGTTTCCCTAAATATCTGCTCCATGACATTTCTAGTTTCTTCATCTTTATGCCATGAAAATGTTTCTGGGGGAAACGGAGCACCTAATATAACCCGTTTGAGCGGCTGAAACTCGCTCCATACATTTACTGATTTCATTATGGTTCCTTTGGTAATATCTTGTATTATTGGTCAAGTAGACCTGATTTCTGTTGCATAAATATATTTATCCGTATATAATATATACATTGGAGCAACAATCATGACAAGAATCGCTAAAGACATTATAGCAAAGAATGACTTTGTAGTCAACGTATTTGACTATAATAATGACAAAATATTCGATACAGACGAGCTATATGCCGCCTTTGAGAGCGGTTGGCCAGTAGTAATACAGAACTTACCAATAGAAGGACTAGATTATCAATACTATGATGATCTACCTGATTGGACTATTGAAGATAATAAATGGATTATGCCTTGGTATAATAGTCATATTAAGAATAGAACTAGATTAATGCTAGAACGTGGTTGGAATGATGAGCAGATTGATATATTCCATAAGAAACATAAGCAGGCAAATAATGCTTGGAATGAATTATTTGATAAAATGTTTCCAAAATATAAAACCACAGAACGTATGCTCAGTCATAGATATAATACATTGGTTGAGAATAAGCTACATTTAGATGAATTAGATGAACAACATACAGGCAATGAACAACAGATAAGAATGTTTGTACAACTAGATAAAAAGAGACCAAGAGTGTTAACATTTGGTCCTGATTTAGAACAACTGTATCACAAATATTATTGGGATTTTAATTTAAAAGAATTAGATAAAAATAATGTACACACTTTTATAAGTGAAATGAGAAATCGTTGTGTATGGAATGAAAAGAAATGGGATCAGTTTCATCACCCATTACATTACATAACTTTTAATCCAGGTGACATTTGGTTTTTTAATGCACAATGGATTACTCACCAAATTGTGTTTGGCACAAAATTACAATGCTTTGAAGCTGATATACTAAATGATAGTTTAATCTATCCTGAATTATGTATGGCTGAACGTATTAAAAAATTATAATTTTAATTTATATATACTATCAAATGGAGGTTCTGGATAAGGCCTATAATCATATGGATATGGTATTCTTCTATGATAACCAATTCTAGGATCTACATAATGAGGATACATACTTTCTTTTCCTGTTGCAGAATCAATATAGTTACGTCTACCTACACCAATTACTAAATCTGTTTTACCGTGTGTTCCTAATATCTCTGCGGTTCTACTACGACTTCTAACACATTGACATAACGCAGTATCCCAACCTCTAGCAGTAAGTGCATGAATAAATGACAAAGCAACCATACCTATTTCTATGTTATCTGTATTAGCTACACCAAGTGGTTCACGATGCTCTATTGTTTGGAATCTAGTTTCTAAGTCGTGTACATTACGTTTACTAAAAACTATTAGTGTTGGAGCAAGTACTTGAGGATTGCCTTTGTCTTCTTCAACAGATTTATCTGTATTTCGATGACTGTTTAAATGTAATTGTTTTCTTGTTTCCTCATCTTTTGGTCCTCTGATTATATCAATTATGTATGGCATTTTTCTATTTTTACTAGGACAGTATTTCCAAACTTCTCTAGCAACTTCTTCCATAACATCAGCAGGTATTTCTTCTTCAGTCCAACTAAATGTAGTTGAACGATTAGAAATAATATCTACCCATTTCTCATATTTAAAATAAGACATATAGTACTTGTTCCTTTACACTATTTATTATGCTTCTACTATGTATTCATAGAAATACGTGGTTGTTGCTGGTCCAACATTTACATCAAAGAAGTAGTCATAATAGTTTCCACTAACTTGTACTTTACTGATATTACCTGATACTAACATTGATGCTATTGTAGTCGTGTTATTACCAATTTCAAAACTATCTCCTACTGATAAGTTATCTAGAACATATGAAATATTACGGCGTAAGTCTTTGTCAACACCTTCATTCATTCTAATACGTACTTGTGGGTTACCAGTTGAACTATCACCTGAATTGTACCATTGTGCCTGCGGTGAACCAGAATCAGCATGGTATTCACCACCTAAGAATGTGTCACCTGATGATGGCGGACTCCAAACTCCTGATGGATCAGCAATATGGAACCATTGTGATTTAGAAAGAACATTACTATAATCACCAGCTTCTTTCATCAACCAAACTTGTCTAAGCTCACCATCTTCTGTTGTTGAATCATCTATCGCAGTTATAGTAGCACTAACTTGTCCATTTGAAACTGTTAGAGTTCCACTTGTTCCAGGCTGTCCTGATATATCATTCCAATTTGGATCGCCAGCTGAATCATAGCTACCATAATATGTTGATACACAAGTGAAGTATACTGTAACTCCGTCTGGTGCATCTGTTGTTGCTGTCCAAGTCATGGTATCGCCTTCAGCTAATTGCGCCTGATAATTTGAATCGTCATAGTTATTAGTGTCAATGGTGCTGGATGAATTAGTAGGATGATCAATCGTTGTTGTTACACTCCAATTATAAGCAGATGCATCCTGTACCGGATCTTGTGATGTATCATTGATTGTAATTTCAGGAGTTTGTGTTACATAATTATCTGGAACATCTGCCCACTCGTCTGCTATTGAAATTTTAATTGTAAATTTTTCGAATCCAGCTTCAGTAATATTGTCAGCTGAAATAGAAAGTGATGTAGTAGTTCCTCCACCTGATACTGGTGGCTTTCTTGCAAGTGATTGTGTACCATCCATAAGCCAATCAATGTAGTGCGGCGTGCCGCTTTCGTTGAATTCGCTGTTCTCAACTAAATGAACCCATAGATAAGTTCCATCTGGTGCATCTGTTGTAGTAGTGATAGTATAATCTTCACCTTCATTAACACTTGTCACTTCCTGACCAGTGGCGTCAGATGTAAGAGCTACTGTATATGTATATTGTGATAAGTCAATTGAACCTGCATCACTTGTATCATTAAGTACAACAGGAATTGTTGCTTCACCATTGTCTAATGTTAATTGTAAAGTTTCAGCTCCCTCTGTAGTAGTATCTTCAGTAGTATTTAAAGTTATTGAATCTGTTGTTCCTGTTACAAAGTTTCCTGTAAGACTAGCGCCGTCTATATCTGCACTAGCAACTCCAGATATTGTATATGGCACGGTAGTTCCAGTCGCTACGCCTGATGTTGCTAGTGTGATTGTAACACTACTTCCTTCATCAACAGAGTTAACATCACTAGTTAATGTATAGACTACAGTTACTTGATTCTTTTCTGCAAATAAGTCTCCATCTTCTGTTGCGTGTATTGTCCAATCACCTACTTTAACACCTCCATCTGCTATAAAAGGCCTTTGTGAACCTGTTATTGCAGTTTCAGATAGATTCATATCTCCATTACCGTCAACTGTCATTCTCCAGTCACCGATACGTAGACCTTTATCAACTCTAAACATTCTTTGTGAACCTGATATAGTATGCATATTAGAAACTTGCAGGTCGCCGTTTGCTAATTCTACGATGCTCCATTCGCCTAAACGAACGCCAGCATCTGCCATAAATGCTTTTTGTGCCATGGTTTTCTCCTAAATTATTACAGTTACTTCTCTAACTATTTCTAATATTTATTATGATCTTAATTAGAATTAACCATTTGGTTTATTTTTGATTTAGTATTCTTTTAAGCAAATCTACGTATTTTTTATATTCTTCTTTACTCATTATTTTCTCCTAGTTTATCTAATGCTGAAATCATTCTTGTCATTCCAATTCCACCACCTACTCTTGGAAAAAAGTCAAACTCTAAGAATTTTTCTAATTCTGCTTCTACACGTTCTTTACCAAACAAGTCAAATAGTAACTTACTATATGCACCGTCTGTGATTGTATGGAATGTATCACGCATTTGCTCTACGTCTGTAGAACGCTCTGCTGATCCTATTGTTTCCATTCCACCTAGTATTACATCTATCTTTTTACTTGTACCATCAGTATTTCTACTCATATTCCAGAAAGGACTTGTAAACTCTGGAAAGTCAGTTATACTGCAACTACCAAACTTTTCGTACATATCAGTTTCGTGTTCAGCTTTTAGTTCGCCTTCTACTTTGTAGTATGTTTGCCACTCTGCATAAGTTTTTTGAGTTATTGGATCAAACCCTAAATGGTCACATAATTCAATTTCCATTTGCCTTAAGTCATTTATGTCTCCTGGCATTTCAAATTCAAACATTGGAAATATTATATCGTGTCTTCCTGGTATTGCATTTGGTTCTTGTCTATATGAAGTACTTACACAAAAGAATCCTTTTGATTCTGGTTCTGTAAGTAACTCGTGTTCTAGCCACATTTGGCCTGTTTGTGGAAGTGGCCATACTTGGCCTGCATACTTGTATGTTGCTACATTGAACGGATCTTCACAAGCCGCTAATATAGATAATCTGTTTTGGGTATGAACTTCTTGGAAGCCTTTAGCCAAAAAAAATGACCTTAAAAGGCCAACTGTCTTCGTAAATTTTACGGGGGATATTAACTGTGTCATTTCTTTTCCTTTTCGTTGTTCAAAAAAAAATATTCGATAGCCAAAAAAAAATCTGATTAATTTGTTATCGTTTTATTTATCTTCTGCGTCTTCTTTTAATCTAAATTTAATGTTGCAATATCCACATACTGCTTCTCCACCATCTGGTATAGTATAATATACTTTAGGGTGATCACCTTCTGGATCTCCAGTACATGAAACTTTCTTGTCATCTACATATATTATTGTTTGTTCCATTATCTTCTTAACTCGTTATTGCCCCATAAACGACCAAAATCAATTCCTTGATCTCCACGTTCTGGAAAATAGTCTTCACAGTCTCCTTCACGTTCTAAATCACTTGTAGCACAATGCAACCCACCGTCCCAGAAGAATCTGTGCCTCATATTACAGGTAACAACATCTACTTTATGCTTACCTAATCTATCTTCAAGTTCTTTAGCAGGTCCACTAGCAATTACTGTATTCTCATCAACACTTAAACAATTTACATCAAAATTAGTCTCCCAACAAGCACCTACACTAGGGTGCATATATAAGTCAATAAACTTATGTAATGCTTCGTTTTGTTCTTCGCCTGCTATCCAATAATCTGCTACTGGTCTTTTTTTGTTTAATCTCCATTCGTCTTTTATTGCTACTCTATAATCTTGCCAAGCAGATGTGTGATCGTTATGCTTTCTGTCTATTTTAATCACGTCCCAACCTGGATATGTTTCTTCGTATTTGTTTACGTTTGTATGACTAATAAGTAATCCTGGTCGTATTAGAGCTAATACTGCATCTGTATGTCCACCCATAACTGTAGTATTGATTCTAAAATTGTATCCATATATTTCATTAAACTTTTTAAACCATTCAACCAATACTTTAGTAGGACCATTAAAGTCATGCAAGTCAATCATAATATCTCTACCAGTTCTCATAATACTAGGCCATGAAATAGCAAATCCTTTACCAGGACTTATCTCTTGGCATTCTTTTATTATGTTTAGTTCATTATTTGCATCTGCTAAATCTATGTAATCATTACAGCCTGCCCAAGGTGCATATTCGTCTTTATTAAAAATGTTATCTTTATCTATTATTGTTTTATTCCATTTTCCAAAAACAGAATCAGTTTTTCCAGTTAATAGTTTTTCACCAAATATAATTTGATCATCTCTAGGTGTATTAAATGGTCTTGGTATGTATCCTTCTTCCTCTACAAATTCAGTTACACTTTCATATCTTTTATGATCTACAACACAAGTATCTGGCATTCTGTAAACTTTTACACCGTAGCTTTCTGTTAATACTTTACAAAAATAATCCAAGTCTTCTCTGGTTTCTTCATTTACTTTAGTCATTACGTCTGCTACTTTTTTATCATGATAGTCTTCAAAGAAACCTTTTGGAAATACATTTCCTACCATTACCTTTGTTAGTTTATCCCAACTATTATAACTTTTAAATCCAAAATTCATTTTATTTACTCCATAAATTGCTAAACCACAATTCCCATTTACATGACCAGCTTATGTTATCTCTGATATGTTCTATGTCAATCGAGTTCATTTCTAATTCGTTCAAACTCGGGCGACACTTTGGTAACAGTTTGTTTCCTGAATCTGTCGTAGTTTTCAGTGACTTTGACGTACTCACGCATGATGCTAGGATCATACTTATGCTTACGATCAAGACTAAAATTAACCACTTCCATAAGAGGTTCTTCATACTGTTTAAAGTGTGGACTGTTTCCGATACTTTTAAGAAATTCCAATATTTGTTCACGTTGTCTCTCTTTCAACCATTCTGGAGCATGAGCCATACTGTAATATTGAGGTTCTATAAGTTGATTAGTACTCATACCAATACCTCTATTACTAGTCATTTGGTAGTCATGCATAAACTTCCAAAATTTTGTAATGTGAAGTGCATTAGTCATCTGGTTAACTGTAGTAACTCTTACCTTAATACGTTTACCTTCTTTAGTATCTGCGAACTTAACTAACTTGTCAAAGTTTTTCCAAACACTATTCCATTTAGATGGCGGTCTTAAATAATCGTTCATTTCTCCCATACCTTCTAATGAGCAATTAACTATTACACGTTCAAACTTACTTAATTGTTCTAACCATTTGTCTTGCATATTAGTAATGTTTGTATAAAAACTTAATTCAATATGTTCTGCGTGTCCACTTTCTACTGCAAGATCTAATAGTTTAAACATATCTTTGGCTACTGTTGGTTCACCTCCGATTAATTTTATTTTACGAGCATACTTTAACATAGGAGTAAAACTTTCCCATTCTATTCCTGGTTGAAGTAATGCTTCTTTTTTATCTGCAATCATGCCTTTCCAATCCTTGTGATCTACTCCAAGTCCTTGGTCTATCATTTTTGCACGTTCTATACTTACCAAATGTGATGCTTCTTTATTACACATTTGACATTGTAAATTACATAAATTTCCTAGTCTAAAATCAAATTGTAATGGTTGATCTACTTTCCAATCGTTAGCTGATGCATCAGCTACTACATCGTCAATTACATCTTTCCATTGTTCGTTTTCCCATTGTCTTGAACTCATAATACCATTACGTTCCAAGTGTTGACATTCTCCACATTCAGGTAACCATTCACCTGCTGTCATTTTACGTCTTACTTCTTTTACATAGTCATGATTCCAAGTACCTTCAATGCCTAGTTCTTCTTGATTAACTAACTTCTTAGGTTCTTTAGCCATACAACATAGCCTATAACGTCCACCGTTATATGTACTATATTGAACAAATGGTAACGAACAAAATCCGCTCATATTATATACACATCTCCAAAAAGGCACCAGCACCTTTTGATTGATTATTTTCCCATTCTATTGCCGCATTCTCATCAGCAAAATCTGTTACGTATTTGTAACATATAAATGGTTTATTAAAATGTCTACAAACCTTTGCTATACCGTAAGATTCCATATCAACTACATCACTTGTAAGTTCTGGTGGTGCTTGTACAAAATTATCACCACTACTACAACTCCAAGCACTATTAGAAATTTTTAAATCTCCTTCAAATCCTGTTTCTTCAAATGGTGTAACACCTAAATCTGCTTGTGGTCTTGCATCCATATCACGTTGTTTAACTGTTCCTATTTGAATTAATTGTTCTGCTAGTTCTTTATTTAATGCACCAGCAGTTCCGTAATTAATAATTGCTTCGCAATCCTTTTGTATACAAGCCATAGTGGCAAACATTGTAGCATTTACTTTACCTACTCCATGATACCATACTTTAAATTGTTCTGGATCTAAGTCATGCTCCGGCAATTCATTCTTTAACGCAATTAGTATATATTTCATTTATCTTTCCTCTATATCTAAATATTTCAAATCTTCACCAAAATGTTTCCAGTTCTGACTTAAACCATGCTTCTTTAGCATTAACTCTTTTGTCAGATGCTGATTATCTAGATTTCCTTTTTCGTCTATATAAAATCTTGCAACATCAAGCATTCTGCCCATAGGACTTTTTCTTGCTGGTGGGTTACTGTTTTCCCAATCGTCCCATCTTTTTTTAATTCTATTTTTTGTTTCCTGACTTAGATTTCTAAAATCTATATATGTATTTGATTCTTCATACTTTGAACTTAATATTGGATTTACATTAAACCAGTCTATTTGTTTATCACCTACTTTATCATATAACCAATCTGCTATATCAGTTATTTGTCCTATGTTTAATGCAGTCATGACTGTATTACTACTAAACTCAATATTTATTTCATTTGCTAACTCTCTGTACCTATTAGTATTATCTTCTATCTGTTGCCATTTATATTTTCCTGGTCGTTGTAGTGTAACTTTTTCTCCTACTCCGTCAAGACTAAAAATAATAATTATTTTTCCAATCTTTTTCCAAGATTCAATTACCCTTTTACTAGGAAAGTGACTAGCATTAGTATGATATTCTATTGCTAGATTTTTTGGATTCTCATTTTGTTGAATAACTTTTTCTAACAAGTCATCATGTTTGTGTTCCAGCATAGGTTCACCACCAACAAATTTTAGATAACGTAATTCAGATAAATCATCATTTATATTATCATTAGATTCGTGAAAACCTTTTGGAATCTTTGTCTTAGGATTCTGTATACTAAAAATTGTACTACTGGCTTGAGGTCCGCACATAATACAAGCCATATTACAAAGACTGCTTATTCCTGTTTCTAAGTATCTTATTTTTGAAGGCCCTGGTGTAGTATCTCTGGTTTCTACTTTTACATCAATATTTAATCTAGGAAGACTTCCTCTAACTAATTGATCACCATTGGCTTCTGCTATAAGTAAATCATTTTCCATACCCCAACATTTTCCACATTGGTATGGTTTTTTACCTTCACTCATTTGTTTTCTTATACCAGTAAAATATTCACCTTCTCTGGCTTGTTTTAATCCGTCTCGAATATGAGGAGCATCATCATTTTTTGTTCTAGGGCCAAAAAATCTGCAACATGGCATAACTTCACCACTAGGTCCTACTGCGGCACCAGCCCAAAGATATGCACAATAACTTGCAGTAGGCAAGTCTGCTAATCTTTCTTTGATAGTCTTTGGGACTAACTTTCCATCTACTACAATATGTCGAGTTCTATTCTGTTCCATCTTTTGGCTCATCTAGTAAGTAAGCCATTTCAGGAAATGTTGCACGGAAATCCGTGCCACGAAGTTTATCTAGTTTTTTAATGTATTCTCTAAACTCAGGAAGCCTACGGGTCCAGTCTTCACTTTTAGCAAACTTAATCATGCCACGTAAACGTTTAATTCCATAACTAGCTTCTAACCATTTTTCATAAGGTACTTTGCCTTTGTGCCAGCTTGGAACACCTAGTTCCCAATTCTTCTTCCACCATTCAATAAACTCTTCATACTTGGCTTCAGTCTTATCTAAAAACTCTCTTGGTAATACTTTAACATTCAAATGTCCTGGCCAATATACAAAGTGATAATTAATACCACCTGCACCAAATGGCCACATATTAGTTTTCTTTAGTCCGCTTTCCTGAAGTTTCCATTTAAGGAAATCTGGAATATAATGAATGTTTAAAGCATTAACTGCACAGGCAATAGTTACTTCTACATTATTCGAAGTCATTGTATCCAAACGTTTGAACTGTTTTAAATTATGTTCCCACTCACTTGGATATCTTATATAATCATTCATAGCACCGATACTATCAACACTATAATGCATACGAACTTTTTGAAAATGTTTCCATTGCTCAAGTAACCTATCTGGTAACTCAATACAGTTTGAATTGTAACGCACTTCAATTTGGTGTGCGTAACCCATTTCAATAACTTTATCTAAGATCTCATAATGCTCTTCAATAACAGTTGATTCTCCACCTGCAAAATATAATTGTCTAATATATGGAATCTGTTTCCAAAACTGATCCCAAAATTTTGGATTGTCTTTGTGCCAATTATAACTTGCTTCAAATTCTCTACCTTTTTTCTCCCATACCATAGTATCTTTGAGTGTTTTATTTTCAATTTGTGGGTGTAATGCTTTCCAGTCTTTAACCCAACCACTCGAGTCATGTGGGCTACACATAACACAGGCTAGTTGACATTTAGTTCCCATACGTATATCAATATAACGAAGTTTACTGTCAGTACTTCCATCTTCGTATGTTTCTCTTTTTAATTGTTCTATGTCAATCCCGTCTTTAATCCAGTAGTCCGTTTCCCATTGTCGCTTACTCCTATGTCCTGCGGCCTCTTCCTTGTAGCACTTTAAACAACTTGCCGGTTTGTCGCCTTCCATCATCATCTTACGTACACTTCTCATATAAGAATTATTCCAGCTACTATCTAAATCTGAATTATTTAAGTTGGCAGGTCTGCCATCTTCTAGTTTCAAAACTCCAACACGACCACCATGCTTTTTGTCGTTTGTAGCACCTACCGAACTTGCATTCGCGGTACAACATACTCTCATACTTCCATCTGGTCTCGTTGATAAATGAATCCATGGTAGGATACAAAAAGTATCCGAGGGTAACTTATTATCTGACATTATTTTTCCTTTGTGCAAGTTCGTCTGCACCGTACTTTGTATTTATCATTGATTTGTGGTTAAATAATATATGTAGTTTCTACAGATCCTTTATTTACTAGTTCCCAAGTTTCGTCTGTAGCATTGCCTGTTAACTGCAAACAAGGGCGTTTACGCCAACTTCCGTTCCAAGTTAAATGAGGTAGTGTACTCCACTCCCACGTGAATATAGTACCTGCTTTCCATTGTGTATATACACGATTACCAAATTGAAATATCTGTCCTGGCTCCCAATCTTCCATAGGAATTAGGAACCTTATTTTGTTATCGTTTTGATATTTAAAATCAGGATTATCAATAACTCGTTCAGCACGTGGATTACCTGGTAAGTTATCTATATGCCACATAAGCTGATCATTAGGATATTGATCATTAAACTTACAGGTAAGTTTATCATCTTTGTTAAATTTTAAAAAATCTGTAATTTTTGTAAATGTAGGGAATTCGCCTGGAAACTTATCAAAGTTCACTTTACGGAACATAGTGGCTTCTGGTTTGCCATCTGGGTTCTCTTTATCTTCTTCTACGTGATCTTGGCTTTTTTTGTTAGCGGCGTGTTCGTATCTTTGTTCGTTGTAGTTTTGATTCTGTACACCTTTAGATCTAGCTAACTCTATTTCATCTGTCCAGTCGCCTACAAAACGACCTATAATTTTTACATATTCGCCCTCTTTATCTTCTCTGAATTTATCAAAGTGCCAAGGGCTTTTAAAAGGTGATCCCATTTATCTCTCCGGAATTGTTGCTGATGCAATATAAACATCTGAATGCTTATGTTTATTTACCTCTGCATACTCCAAAGATTTATCTAGGTTAAATGAATTCCAATTTTTAAATAGTTCTGTATTCCACGGTTTAAAGTCTAATCCTTTACGTATTGCAAAGTCTGTAATATTAGAACTTTCTCTCCATAGTAGTTCCCACATTCTATCGTAGTTTTTATATCCTGGTCTATAGTCTGGATAGTGTGTTTCATCAAAGCACATAACTTCACTCCACCAAGCGAAGCTTTTTTGTGGTTCTCTATAAACTAATATAATTTTATCACCTGGGAAATGATTCCATATGTAATCTAAATTAAAGTGCCTAGCAAATACATGGCCTTTAATAATACGATATCCTTGTCCAGAAAATACCCCATTTATGTCATCTATTAATTTGTGTGGTTTGAAAAAATTAAAGTCTTCCCAATCTTCACCACAGCCCATACCCGGACCCCAATAACTACCACGATGTCCATTGTTGGAATCATTTGGATCTACTGGTCTATGATATTGAGTTCTTTCTGGAGTTTCGTCTGTACGATCACAAGATAAGATAGAGCGAAGTTGAATATCTAGTCCGCTCCATCTAGATCCTGGTATACCGCATAGCCATACATTTATATTATTTGTCAAAATGTTTTCCTAAAAATCCGGTAACGCCATTCATCACGTCTGATTTAATTGCGTCATAATCTAATTTAAGATTAATTTTTGACATAGAGTCAACTGTCAAGGCTTTTAAGATATCATCTTTTGGAGATTCTTCTTTTATTTTTTTAAGATCTTCTTGAGTCAGTACAACCTTCTCACCGGTAGCTAGGTTTATTTGAACCTCTTTAATATACTCTGCTGGTATATGGTCCATAGATACCTGATCAAAGATCAGATCAAAAGATCTATCTTTTCGTTCAATCGGCATTTTTGCCCGCCTTCTTGTTTAATTATTCAGCTGGCTCTTCAACTTTAGCCTCAGTCTTCTTTGGTCCTGGTTTTAAACCTGGTGCCAATTCATAGGCCTGAGATTTAAGATTTTTAGCTTCAACTTCAAATGATTTAGCTTGAGCTAATAAATTCTTAGCCATCTGTGTATCATCTAAAGCTTCGCCTTGTGTTGAAGGTGCTTCAGCAACTGGTGCAGGAGCGGCCTGATCAGCCTTAACTTCCTTACCTGCCATTGGTGTTTCATCCGATGGAGGTGCTACTACTGGTGCGTTTTTAGTTTCTTCGCGAACAATATTATTAATTTCAGTTAAGCCTACTGCAACTTCTGCATTAGGTGTCATTAAAACATTGTCTGTAGGTTGTTTCATAAGTCTGTTTGTCTTATGAAGTGTTTGAAGCATATTAGTACCATCTGCCATTACTGATCTCTCAGCATACTCGTAGAAGTTAGGACTTGCTTGAGCACCTGGTGCTTCTACTGCATTGATTACATCATCATGCATCCAATCTGGAAGTGCATCAGTATCTACAACCAAACAACTTTTTGGATCATCTGGTAGTTCTCTGAATACAACTACAACTTTTTTCTGCGTGTTGGCCAATTTACCAACGTGTTTAGTATTTCTCATTCTATTACTCCTTTGCCGGAGTTTCTGCAGGTGCATCAGCTTTATCTTTTGCTTTTGCATCTTCAGGTGTTTCCGGAGTATTTGCTTTAATAAAAGCTACTAGCTTTTCAAAACATTTTCCAACTTGACCTGCTTCAGCGGCTTTAAATGCACCACGTTGTGTAGCAAGATCAATGATATTAGCTGAAAGAACAATGTCTTGGATAGACAATGTTACAGATTCAGCATTTTTCTTTTCTTCTGCCATTTTAATCTCCTTTGATTAATAATTAACTACTATGTTTATTTATGCCGGCTCGTGTGCGGTATCTGCTAATTTGCTAACATAAAGGTTCTTTTTGAACTGTTCAATGTCTTCGGGTAGCTCAAACCATAGTTGGTATATATGTTTCACCTTATCTAAAGGTTTAATATGATACAACCCAGAAATATTATCAACTAATGATTTCCAGGATATATCTTCATTGTTGGTAACAATTACTACTCTATTCCTAACCATCTTTTCTAGCAATGGAGTACCTTTAAGTAACTCTATATCTGAAGTACTTAAACTATTACCATTTGGTACTAATTTTATTTTACTTTCAGTCTTAGCTTGTTGCTTCTTTACTAATCCCATATAGTACCTTTTTCTTTACTGTTTTTTTAACTGAACAGCCACAGGACCTTTTTTGCCATCTTCAACTTCAAACTCAAGACTATCACCTTCTTGTAGTGATTCAATTCCTGAATCTTTTACTGCTGAAATATGTACAAAGATATCCTTCTCTTCGCCGTCAACGGCAATAAAACCAAAACCTTTAGTTCCATTAAACCATTTTACTTTACCTTGTTTACTCATATTTTCCTTTTCTTATGCCGCTTCGTAATGTACTGTTACACCAAATGGTGCTTTAATTCTTTTTTGCTTATCACTATGGATTACAAAAAGTGAATCACAGTAGTCTGGGTTTCCCCAACTCTCCCAAGGGTATCCGTCTGTGAACATGACTAACTGATCTGGATTGATGTCGTTCAATTCCATATAGTTATAAACTGCATCAAAGTCAGTTCCACCACCACCTTCAAGTCGGTAGTCGCTCATAGTTCGTCCATCATCACTATGGAATTCTTCAACACCATAAACCTTAGTGTCAAATTGCATAATAGTAACATTATAGCTATTATACTGATCCATAATACCCTGTACTTCAGATAGGAAGTCACGAAGCATATCTTGACTTATACTTCCTGAAGTATCTAATGCAATCGCTATATTCAATTGCTCGTCCTTATTCATACCAGGAAAAATAACTTCTCCTGACCTTTTACTTGGACGCATAAAAGTAAAATCGTTTTTAAGAGAACTTTCTAATTGTGTTCTAAGAATATCTCTCCAATCCATTTTAGGAGCAACTAATTCGTTAATCATTCTCTTAACAGAATCAGGCACGTCCATTCCAGCATTTTGTGCCGCTTGGATTGCCGCTTGTTTAATTTCGTCTGCTAGTGCTTTCTTTTCTTCTTCACTTAATTCAGCACCTAAACCTTTACCACCTTCGCCATCTTCATCACCTGGTTTAATCTCTTCCAAGTGTACATCCATACCTTTAGCATCTTTTTTATTTGCTTTAAGATGGTCATAAATCTCATAACTGTTCCAACCTTGATATTTCCAATCAAGACAAATTTTGCCACCACCTAGTTTATCTTCTGTAATTGGTTCACCTACATTTTGTTCAACTAGTGTCATATTAATATTATAATCAGCCGCCGCATTATATAATTGCGGTTCTCTATCTCCTCTTGCCTGCATATGATCAAATACACAATGCAGTACTTCGTGACCCACTAAAAAGTCTAACATAGGATCTGTTAAACTATTTACAAACTCACGATTAAAAAGAAACTTTCTACCATCTGTTGCCGCAGTAGGAAGATAATCAGCTTCTTCAATTTTTAATCTAACAGCCAATTGCCCAAAAAACGGTTTAGTTAATAGCAATCTAACTCTAGATTGTGTAATTCTTTCTTCAGCAGTTTTAATCATCTTTATGTCCCTTATCTAACTTATAACTATATAATACTATCTTTACCAACATATGTCAACCTTTATGTGACAATTTAAATACCATTGCATCTGGTTGGTTTTTAAAGAAAACTCTATCATTTTCGATATGAAAATCTTGGTGATAAAAGTGTTTTCTACAAAATTTAGTTATCCAAGTCTTATGTCCTTTACTATATAATGGAATAATTTCGCAGTTTTTCATCCATTCTTTCTTGTATTTACTAATATCACTAGCACTATAATCTTTAAATTCTAATCCGTATAATCTAATATTAGTTCTCTGCCTTGGGGTGAATTGGGAGAGATCTATTGTCTCTCCCTCTTTTAATTTAGGCGTCAAGTACGAGTCTACCATATCGGTTAAAGTACTCATCAAACCTCTCTATTTTTTGTTGCTTAGGTACCAACTTGTATTGTTGCATTGCTATTCTAGAAGCCATAACAACCATTTCAGTTTCAAAGTTATCCATCATAAAGCTGATGAAGTTTGAGAAACTTTTATGGTACTTGTCCATAACTTTAGAACTAGCACCTGCTTTTTCACCAGCTATAAATCTATCTCTCAACTCATAACATAGTGATGTAGCAAGAGCATACATAGCTGATACTTCAGTGTTCTCAACTTTTTTAATTTTAGCATCTAACACATCTTCAGGAACAGGAAGGTCTCCTGCTATTTTTCTATGAGCCATAAACTTGACAGCAACACCTTCTCCTACACAACCTGCAACCATATCTGTTTGTAGGCTTTCAGAAAGTTCATCACCATCTTCTAGTAATTCTGAAGTAAATGTCCAAGCCCTTGGTGTAGCAAATCCACGTGAACTTGATTGTGGATCAAAGTTATAAAGATCACCTTTAGCAAATGAAAGGTATCCAACTACATCTGGGTTAACATTATTATGAACTGCCCAATTTAACCAATCTTGGAAATCAACACGTAGTTCAAAGTGTACGAATCTATTCTCAAGTGGCTTAGGCATTCTATAAGTAACACCTTTGTCAGTCTCTCTATTACCAGCGGCAATTAAAACTACATTGTCTGGCAACACATACTGACCAATTCGTCTATTAAGGATTAACTGATAACCTGCGGCTTGTACACTAGGAGCGGCAGAGTTCATCTCGTCTAAGAAAACGATAACAGTATCAAACTGTTTCGCAAATTCTTCTGAAGGTAAATCAGCTGGTGGTAACCAAACCATTTTACCATTTTTTAAATCTGGAGCTGGATAACCTCTAAGGTCAGTTGGCTCAAATAAAGCAAGTCTCATATCAACAACGTGAGTCTTACCTAATGCACCAGAATCTCCAATACCTTGGATTAATTCTGATTTACCAATTCCTGGAGGGCCCCATAAAAATACAGGTCTCTTCTTTTTAAAAGCCCTAGTAATCAAAGTAGTGGCTTCGCTAATTTTTACAGTTCTTGTATCTGATATCGCAGTTTGCATTTTTTGTCCTTCTTCTAAGTTTGCTTTCTTTGGCATATAATATTATAATAAGATATCTTACTTATTCTGTCAACCTTTTATTTTTGTGTTACTGTAGGTAGTGACCAAATCATCATTGCAATTCCAAAAATTGCAAATCCAAAAAATCCAGTCCAATTATCATTCATTGGGATTCCATTGTATCCACCGTCAATACAACCTACTGCTAAAATTAAACTAAAAAGTCCTAAAGTAAATCTAATCATATTTTTTATATCTCCTTTGTTTCTAACTATACTATTATAATACAGTAAGACGTCTTGATTGTCAACCTTTTATGCAAAAAAAGATCATAAAAAAACCCTTGATTTACAAGGGTTTTTAAATTAATTTAAATTATTTTTGTATTAATTCATACATTTTGGCTCAAATCCAAAGTTTCTGTCTACAAAATAAGCTGATTTTTTAGATTTCCACATTCCATCATCTGCAACTATAGTATGATCTCTATCTGTATAATTCTCAATTAACCAGTCTAATGATATAGCCATTTGGTGTGTATGATATGCTGAATCACCTTCATCTGTTGTCATATTTCCTGCCTTAACTGAATCTTTACGTTTTCTATACTTTTTAACATCTGTAAGACCTAAGTTAAGTACATCTACAGTTTTATCTATTTTTTTCTTTAATTTTTTTGGAAATTTATAACCCCATAGTTCAGCTATAGCATAAATTCCTAGCAAATTGTTTACACCTTTTGAATGATACCATACATCTCTAACACCTCTAAAACTATTATTATGAATATATCCATCATTGTATATAATACTATCAGCTTTAGCAACTACTTTGTCAAACCATTTTGTTGCTTCTTCTGGTTTATCTTTCCAGGCTAGATATGACAATACAGAAACAGTTCCATCTGCCATTTGGTAAAAACCTCTTGATCCACTTGCTAATTCTTTTGTAGCCCAAGGTTTAACATAGTCTTTCCATAGTGCATCAATATACTTGTCAACAATTTTAAATTGTTCGTCAGTAAATTGATCTTTCATCAAATATGCTTGTTGCATATATTGACCTCCAAATATTTGGACTTCTTGTGGTTTATGTGAAGCACAAGGAGCATCTCCCTTACCTTTTCCTCCACCATAACAACTTTTAATTTTACCTTGTTTTTTCATCTCGCTGATTTCTGCGTCAGTCCACGTATTTAACATTACACCGGCTTTTGCCCAAGCTACCATAACTTCTGCAATAATTGGACCGTGTTCTTCCATTTTGTTGTTTACTATTGCATAAACAATAGTTCCGTGTAATAGTGCCATTCTATTAGAATGTTTTTCGTGATTAACACTTACACTATCTGATCTTGAAGTATGATCTTTATTCCAATCATATTCAACAAGTTCCATTAAATGATCTAGATTATTTCCTTGAAGCTCAGGATTTCTTGCATTGCTCACGTGTGTTATAGCAAGATCCATTTCCCAATATGTTTTGCCCCAACTTCCATAACCGTGAACACCTTCTAATGAACAAGTGTCTTTTGTAAGTTCATTTGCAAAGAAATATTTTGGAATAACAATATTATTCTTTGATGTTGATGACATTGCTTTAGCTGGTGTACTGCAACCTACTAATGCTAATATAATTAAAATAAAAAGAATACCTTTGAAAAAAGATACCCAATAGATACCATAGTGAGACATACCCACTCTTTTCCTAAAAGCCTCACAATAAGACTTGTGCCACTTAATAATTTGATCCATAATATTTTCTCCGTTTATCATCATAATAATACGTATATTATAAGATATCTTGGCTAAAATGTCAATGGTTAATTATCGTTGTACTTTAGCGATTGATTTAACGATTTTTTCGTGGTTGAACTCTTTTAGTGCGATTTTCATTGAAATTATGTCATCTCCACGTTTGATTTTAACATCCCATATATCACCTGGAAATGCTTGTAAGGTAAGTCTCATAACGCCAAAACTATTCTCTATTCTTTCGCCGTTTATACTTAATATAATATCACCTTGTAATAGTCCAGCTAGTTCACCTACTGTTTTTTCTGGTTCTTCTTCACCTTCTTCTATTTCAGGATAATTGATATATGCCATATGTCTTTCATCTTTAGGTATATCTTTAACATCTTCTAAATCAAATCTACCTAAACTAAAAGGAAATTCTGCATAAGGAACATATCCTTTAGATGGGTAATGTGGGCTTAATATATAGTTTAATGATCTTAATGCTTGAGTTGATGAAATTGCTACTCCTACTCCATCCCAACCAGGAACTCTTCTACCAGGGCTATATATAGCCTGTGCTACACCTACTACTTCGCCTTCTAAGTTTATAATAGGTCCTCCACTATTACCTTGGTTAATTACTGCGTCAGTTTGTATCATTAATGCATATGGTCTTAAACCGTATCTTTGTGAGTGTGTAATATGTCCTTGTGTTGTTGTCCAAGGCATACCCATTCCGTGACCAATAATAACTATAGGATCACCTGTGTTGTAATCATCTCTATCAGCAAACTTTAAAGGTTTCCATTCTTCATTATCTTTTTTAGTTATTTTTAGTACACCTATATCTGCTACTTGATCCCAACCTACTATTTCAGCATCATAAGACCAATACTCTTCGGCTGTATTAATTTTAATTTTTACACTTTCGTTATCTATAGCTGAATCAATAACGTGATGATTTGTAACAATGTAACCTTCTGTATCTGTTACTTTAACAAAAAATCCTGTTCCTCTACCATTAAATGCGGTATTTTCAGGTTGTGCTTCATCAACTACATTAATTATAACAATACGAGTATAATTCTCGTATATTACAAATTTCTGACTACGTTCCAGATCAAAATGTTTACCATTTAATAAAACGCCATTAACGTCATATAATACTTCTCCAATGGTTTCATTTTTCTCGTGTAACCAAAATATTCCATTATGTATTGCTTGTTGGATTGGTCTGTAGTAAGAACTTACTACAACTGCGACAGAGACTACGATAAGTAGTCTGGCTAGATTACCTAGAGCTTTGTTTACTAGTCTCAACATAAAGTTTACCTTTTCTATGTATGTATTTACCTTTAAACTTTATGTATTAAAGGGCTCTTTTGTCCACTCACTATAAAGACGATTGCCCCATCTTACGTCTTCGTCATCGGCTGGATGGTCCCAAGCTACTTCGTTAACTGTACATTTAACCTTGCCTGCAATGTCGTTAATGTACTCTTCAGACCATTTAAAAAAGTCTACCCATTTGGCGTGTTCGTTGTCGTGTGTAATACCTGGATTGCATCTCCAAAATATCTTTCCGCCGGGCTTTGTTAAACTAACAACGTTATTGACTTGTCTATCTATTTCTTTTTGATCTCCAAAGTTAATACTTCCTAAGGCTAAAACAATGTCATATTTGTTGTGATGTTCTTTTAATTTTGCAAATTCATTAATTCCCATTTTTATATCTGCACCAGGATGATATGGATCTATTCCAATTAATCTGCCACCTAGTTTAGATTTCCATTCGTTATCTCCGCACCCTACATCTAATATTTTTAATGGTACATCTGGTGATTGATCTTGTAAGGTACTAATATAATCTAATAATTGCTGTCCTGTTCTACGTGTATTCCATTTTAATTGTTGTACCCAATATGTGCCTTCTTCTTCGGGATTGTCATTAGGACCAAAATATCTTTCTAATATTACTTCATCTAACCAATACTGTAGTCTCATAAAGTTTTTGAAAAGCTCTGGTTGATTTTCATTATGTTTTGTTATATCTATACCATATCTCATCTCAATAAATTTGGCTAGGTCCTGTAATACTTTTTTGTTTATTCTCATTTAAACTCTCTAATTAATGGAAATATTTCTGCAATAACATCTGCACAGGCACGAGCTATTTCCATATGCTCTTTTTGTGTACCATTTGCTCCTCGCAATTCTATATAGTGTACCCAACTTCTTAATGTACCATTTACATACAGTCTACTTGAAGTAAGTCCTTCTGGTAGTACTGCTCTAGCTTGTTCTTTAGCAATACCATTTTCAATAGCCCAATTATATACTTCCTTACAATTATTTATTACTCCGTGTTGTTTTCTTTGCCAATTTGTAATTAGTTCTTGGTCTTTTACATTTAATTGTAATTCTGGATTGTTTTCAATTTCAATTGAGTTTTGTCTATTAGTAAGATCTTGTTTACGTGTTTCTCTAATCTTAAACTGCATACCTTGTTCATTTACATCAGCATAACGTTGACTAAACTCTTGGAAACTAAAACTACGATGCCTTAGTATTTGTCTAGCTATATCTCTGGTTGTTTCAATTTCTAAACAAGCACTAACCATTTCTAAAGGTGACCAATGCTTATGTTTAATTAGGTATGATATTAATTTACTGCTAGTCTTCTTATTAATCTGTGCCGTAGGGTTACTTACTTTGGCACAGAATGCTATAAGGTCTTGAGCATTCTCTAAACCTTCTGCCTCAAAATGTTCTGTTGGCTTACTATAACTGACCAAACGTACTTCCATTTTACTATTCCTCTTCTTCAGTATTTAGTACTTTTATCTTCAAGGTTTTGCCACCACCGTGACTATCTTCTGTTTCTATTTCCATTTGATCAATATTAACATCTACATTAAATATACCACTCTCATCAGATATCTGTAAAGTAGATAAGTTACTTAATGTATCATCTTCTTCTAACTTTTCTGCTAACTCTTTATATCCACATTCAATACCTACATCGTACATATCTGCACTAAATTTAAATACTTTATATAGTGAATCTCTATAGTTACCATCTTCTTCTATTTCTGCTTTATGCATTCTGCTTATTACTGCATAGAATGCTTTTTGTTTATCCTCAAGACTTAAATTATACCACCATTTGGCATTTTCTTTAGGATTTATTTTTACCTTTTTAACTTTTGTTTCCATCTCTATTTTTTCTAATTGTCTTACAAAACGACTAAATTCAGATTCCATAAAATTACTTTCGTTATCTAGTGATCATTAAATTTTTTAATTAATTTAGAAAGATCTAGTTTTGGTTTTTGTACTTCACCAATAGTAACTTTATGTGATACTTTCTTCTTTTTTATTTTAATTAAAAATGCTCCTGTATTTTTTGGTTGTCTGATAATAGTTTTACAGTTTGTGTTTGAGTGTACCCAAGCAAGTATTTCTTCTGCTATTTTACCGTGTCCTGTAATAATTTCTGTTTCTTTTATGTCTTTATAATAACAATCAGATATATGTCTGGTAAACTCTTTCCAGGCATCGTGTATTGTATATCCGTGTAAATCTAACTTGATCATAACGACATCACGAACTCTTTACCACGCCAATTGGCTACATAAAGATTACGTTTTAAATGAACGAAATTTAAGGGGACTCCGTGTAAGGCAGTTTTGATTGAATGTTGTGTGTTTGATATGTAATCTACTTCGTAAGTTTCGTCATTGTCTGTACATTTGACTTTTATCTTATCTTGTAAATCAAAGTTATTAATCTTTGCCATCTAACCAACCTTGGGTTCCTGCTAGTTTAGCAAGAAATGCATCTTTTTCTGTGAATAAAACCATTTTCTTTTTATCTATATAATAAGGATATCTCATTTTTCTTAATAATTGGATTAAATTTCCTGCACTAAGAGCTGGAGGGTCTACAACCCATTTATCGTATTTCTTACCTAATAGTTTCAAACCTATCTTTGTTAATCTTAAGGTTTGTGTATTTTTAAAAACTGTTTTGATGGGTATATTTTTGTCGTCAGTAATAAGGTTCAGAATCTTAGTCTGAATCTTTTGCATCTCTACTGATTTTTTCTCCATCAACTAGTTTTACCACACTAAACTTATCTGTATTAAACTTTTTATTCAGCCTATCCGCTAAATTAAAAGCATGACCGCTATTAGAGAAACTAACCTTCTTATACTTTGGACCTGGATAATTTACTAACGTATTCATAGTCCTTAGATTAATTGGTTTGTTTTCATAATACACCGCATAAATTGCAACGGCGTCAAGAATTTGTTCACTATTATATTGCTTATCAACTGAGTCAAGTATAATTGTCGGTTTTGGTCTAGCCATTAAATGTTTCTCCTTATTACTTGTATTTACCATACAAGTGAGAAAAAACATCAGTTAATGGCCTATTTTTTGTCGCTTTCGAGTTCTTCTTGCTCTTTTTGTAGCTTGTTTATAACGTCTTCTGTTGTTTGTAAGCTAGTACCCATTTGTACAATGCAAGTTAAACCTGTGCTTACTTGTACCATTAATACAGTATATTCGCCTGTTAATGGATTCCTAGTAAGTATTAAGCCATCAAATGGATCGTTAGGAACGTATCCTGGGTTTTTAAAACCTGACATAACTATCTGTTGACCACGTGCCATTGTATATGCTCTAACATTGCCCATACTATGACATTGTAAAGCTCTTGTATGTATTGTCCAACCTTGATCATCCCATGGTAACTCTTCTTCAGCAGTACCTTCTTCAACTTTATTATCTTCTTTTGATTGTTCTGCTTCAGGAGTAGTTAAAATAGGCGGTGAACTATCCAATAAACTATTTGGATTAATTGTTTCTGCTGATAATATACTTGTAGCAAAAAGCAATATTATCAATGATAGTATATAGTGTCTCATTCTTTTTTAGCCTTCTTTAAGTTTAAATTCATATCCCACTCTGTGAGATAAGGGCCTCTATGTTCGTATTTGTCCAATGTTTCTAATTTAGGACAAAATGCGTGTTGCCACCCCATACCATCATATTTTAAAATATAATAGCCTGCAACAAATATTGTTTTTCCATCTTTAGCTTTTTTAAATAAAGCTCTAGATTCATCTTCAACTGCAAATAGTACAGGAGTATTTGTTGGAAATCCCTTGTACTCTTGATTTGCATTAGTAGTCTGTGTTACTACTGTTTCTTTAAAACTATCCAAATTTGGAAGTAATTCTTTTGTGTTATTGTCTTGATTAAAATATTCAAATCCATTGTCAAGTTTTCTTACCGTACCTACTTTGCCGTAGCCACTTTCAACTATCCAATACTTGTCTTTGATTATTTGTTTAATCTTTAGCATCTTCAACTTCAATAATCCTGTCTATTCTAAATCCACGCCATCCATTAGCTTTGGTATCCCATACACTTAATACTTCTGGATTAATATTTCTAACTTTCTTTTGACTTAATGGATCTTCTTTTTTAGCTGGAGGTAATATATTTTCTTGCAATGTGCAAGTCATTTCTCTAAAATCACCATTTAGTTTATTAAACTTTACAACTAGTTTACCTTTTTTTAAACGTTCTGTTAAGTCTTTTCTAATTGAATCTATTTCTTGTTGTTCCATAATCTTTAGTTTCTCCAGTCTGTTAGTTACAAATTCCATCATTTTTTATCATTACCCGGATAGTCTTTCCAAAATTGTGTTATAGGATTATCGGGTTCCAATTCTTCTTTATCATCTTTGTATGTTGCTATTTTAAATGCAATAAAAAATCCTATTACAGTAAGTATTATTCCAGCAACTCCCATAAGTATCCCAAAATCAGCTGGCATTCATTGCCTTTAAAAGACTCCAAGTAGATTTCCAGCCATCAACTTGATAGCACTTATCGTTATTATTATTACGTTTAATTATAGCATTTTTAAGAGGTTCGTCGTTACCTCCTGGTTGCATCATATCACCAAAGAAGTATACATCCATATCATTAAAGTCTTCTAGTATTTGACTCTTGTCTGCACCTACAGGCATTATGTCTATACCTGTTGCTCCTGCTACTTGAGCACTCACACCAGATTCTAAGAAACGTCTATTAAACTTCTTACAAATATATTCACGTTCATTATTAATTAAGTCAAAGTCTTCGTATTCTTTTCTGTCTTTAAAATATTGTTCTTGATCTTCTTTTACAGATTCAGTACCTCTACCTAATATACTAAAATTAACTAAACCAGGTCTTTCATCTATATGAAGTCCTATTCGTTTTTTAAATGGAGATTCTTCTAACATCTCTTCTAAGAATTCTCTAATTTCAGAATTAATTTCCCAATCGTTTTCACGAAGTGGAGCTCCGCCTTGATATACACTATTTCCACTACATTGATAACAACGTTTAACTCCGTGACATATTAAATAATCTAATTGTTCTAATGTTTTTTCATAATTGCTACCTGTTACTATATAGCATTCATGCTTCTCAATAAATTCTAAAAAGAACATTTCAAACTCTGGATCAATTTTTTCTCTACTGTCTGTTAATGTTCCGTCTACATCAAATATATATGCTCTAGGCATTTGCACTCCCATAACTTGAATTTAAATATTGTGAATGATCTTGTGCTTTCTCTGATACTCTTTGCATATCCCACTTGCCACAAAATCTCATAAAATGAATTCCTACTTGCGACTTTGGTTGCTTCTGCACTTGTTCAACAATAGCTTCATCAAGAACTTTCTTAATATTATCAGGTTGTGCATTAAGATCAATTAACTGTAAATTACGTTGATAGTCATCAAGTACTCTGTGTTCTACATTTTCATGATCAACCCATCTTTGTAACATAAAGTTATTCCAATTAAAACCTTTTGTATCTTTATCAGCAAAGGCTTCTTGCATACCTACTTTATTTTTAGTACCTTTTTTACGAGCACCAGGAAATGCACTAAAGATATTATCACTTGTATCTCCACGTATACACTTCTCAAATAGTAAGTATTCCGGATTGCCTAATTGTTTAGGCTCTTTAGTTTTCTTATCAATAATAGCTTTTCCGTTATCATCAAATATACCATCTGTAGTAATTAACTGTCCCATAATACCATTGTATTGTGTTACATTTTCTTTAATAAGCTGATAGAAATCACTATCGCTACTTACTATACAATGTTTGTCATTAGGGTGATTGTGTATCCAACGTGCTATAAAGTCATCTGCTTCGCACTCTTTACTTTGTAGTACTGTACAATTTGTTTTATCTTTAAAGAAGTTCTGTAGCTCATCAAACGCCTCCCAAAACTCTTCATCTTCGGTTTTCTCTTGATCAGTTAAAGCAGATCTTGCTTCAGCTCTGTTACGTTTATAAGGTTCATATGCATCTTTACGCCAGCTACGTCCTTCTAAACATAATACAACGTGTGTACCTTTTTGTTCACGCCATACTTTGTTAATACTATTAAAAATAATATGATATGACATACCAATTTTAGTTTTCATATCACTTCCTCTTACAACGTGCCTTGCTCTAAAAAACATATTAGCGGCATCGACTAGAATATAACTCAACATTCTGTTCCTTTTAATTAAATTAAACTTCTTCTGCGATTCCTCTGCATAGTGTAGTAAACCATGCATCAACTATTTCATTTTCATCTTTACCACTATAGCCTGCATCTTCAAGTTTGGCTACAAAGTGTTTATTCCATTCTAATTCAAAGTAGCCGTCGCCTGGATTCTTTTCGTCAAACTTAACGTCTACTACTCTTACAAATGGTTTGCCTTCGGCTGTTGCTTTTTCTTTGTCAGATAAGATTTGCTTTCTATTTTTATCTCCTGACATCAGATCTTTTAGTTTTTTAAACATTTATTATCCTATTAGTTTTGCTATTGAATCTTCTGTATATTCCCTAGCACCTTCATCATCGCCATCACACTCAAGCCTATCTGCTATTCGTGTTGCACCAAGTGCTTCCATACGTGCATCTATCTTTTTACCTGCACCACAGAAATTTGTATGCGAACTATCTCCTAATGCACATACTGCATATTTTGTCTTACTTAAATCAAGTTCTGCTTTTTCTAGTTCACTATAAAAGTTATCACCATTAGTAGGTACATCACCTTGTCCTGTGCTACTAGAAACAAATATAACATTTTCCATTGCTTGGAAGTCTTCCATAGAAACATCATTCATCTCAAATATTTCTACGCCTTTATCTTTTACTTTTTCGTGAACATCGTTTGCAACATCTTCTGCGGTTCCAAACATAGACGCCCATAATATATTTACTTTTACCATCCTATTTTCTCCCACGGTACATCTTTATTACCAAAATGTCCAAATGTACAGTTCTTACTATACATATAATACTTGAATAAATCAAATTTGTCAATGATTCCTTTTGGTGTTAAGTCGATATTTTCTTTAATGAACTTTTCAATACTTTTGTTATGTCCATTACTATCAACATATATACTTGTTGGTTCTTTAACACCAATAGCATAACTTAATTGAATACTACACCAATCAGCCATATTGTCAGCAACTACATTCTTTGCTAACCAACGTGCCATATATGCCGCACTTCTGTCTACCTTCGTAGGGTCCTTTCCGCTAAAAGCGCCACCACCGTGAGGAGCAAAGCCCCCATATGTATCAACGATAATCTTTCTGCCTGTAAGACCAGAATCACCGTCAGGACCGCCGATAACAAAGTTACCGGTTGGATTAATATGCCATATAGTATTTTCATCAACTAAATCTCCTAATACTGTCATACCTGCTAATTTGCATATATTTCTTGCTTGTTCAATTTGACCATCACCGTGTTGACTACTAATAACAACTTGATCAACTCTTTTTGGTCTTCCACCTTCGTACTGAATACTTACTTGTGATTTACTGTCAGGACCTAGTACGTGTTGTCTTTGTGGTTTTAAAGTTTTAAGAATTTCGTGTGCATAAAATATAGGTGCTGGTAAGTATGCGTCATTATCATCACAAGCATATCCAAACATTATACCTTGGTCTCCTGCACCGAAGTCGTCTGTACCTAACCCAATATCTGAACTTTGTGAATGTAATTCATTGTAGACTTTTAACTTATCCCAATGAAATCCATCTTGTTCATATCCTATTTCTTTTACTTTATCTCTAATTATTTGTTCTACTTCTTCATTAGTAACATTAAAGTTTTTAACTTCACCTGCTACTGTTACAAGATTAGTAGTTACAAGAGTTTCAACTGCTACTCTTGTGGTATCATCGCCTGCTTTAAGACCCGCATCAACAAGAGCATCACTGATTTGATCTGCTACTTTGTCTGGGTGCCCATCACTAACACTTTCGCTAGTAAAGACATAATTACCTTGTTTCATAGTATTGCTATCCTTTTCCTAATTGTTTCTATTAGACTCCCTAACCCATTTCTTCGTTGTGGTGTTAGTAATTGTTGAATGTTAAGTTTCTCAAAGTCTTCTAGTTTTATTTGCTTTGCTTCTGCAACTGTTTTATCTGAAAAACAATCACATACTATACTTGTTATTCCTTTTGTTATCATAGCATCACTGTCATAGTAAACTTGTACTTTGCCTTCTACAACACCAACGTCTACCCATATCTGTGATATACAACCTCCTACTAAACGATCTTTTGTTCTTAACTCTTTTGGTAGGTTAGTTTCTTTTTTTGCTAACTCTACAAGATATGTCAGTCTTTCTGTGCCATCTTCAATTAAGTTTAAATTATCTGCCCACTCTGTTATACTTGCCATTATCTATGCATTCTATTTTTGTTTTGGTAATTCTTCACTGCTGATTTAATAGCATCTTCTGCTAATACACTACAATGAATCTTAACCGGAGGTAGAGAAAGTTCATCTACAATATCCATATTTTTAATTTCTTTTGCTTCTCCTATTGTCATACCTTTAACCATTTCTGTTACAAGACTGCTACTTGCAATAGCACTCCCACAACCATATGTTTTAAAACAAGCATCTTCTATAACTTCACCTTCTACTTTTATTTGTAACTGCATTACATCTCCACAAGCAGGTGCTCCTACAAGACCTGTTCCTACTGTAGGGTCTTCTTTATTCATTTTACCTACGTTACGTGGATTTTTGTAATGATCCATAACTTTTTTACTATAAGCCATTATAGCTTCTCCTATATTATATTGCTTAAACCTGTATCAGTGTATATTGCTACTATCGTAAACACTAAAAGTATCGCTATTAATAATTTCATATTGTTTCTCCTATAAAGTAATGATTTATTAGTCCCATTGCTATCAATGTTACCAATACACCATTAAGCATAATAAGGGCCCTATCGTGCCAAAGCATACCTACCCAAAACCAACCTAAAGTACCAAACAATCCAAACCATAAATCAACTAGTGGCATAACACCTGTCGCTCTAGCTACTGTCGCTCCAAGGATTAATATACTTGCTATCCATTTTACATACCAGGATAAATCACCTTTAGGTGTAACTTTTTTAAATACTCTTGTAGAGTTAAGTTCTTTAATTTTATCGTCTAGTTTTTTTACGTATTGATTCATTTTTTCTTTTTTTATCTTTTAATGTTTTTTCTATTGGAAATAAAATTACATTTTTATATTTGAATAATTGAATTCTCCATTTCAAATATTCTAAATAAGTCATTAAGTTCCAATAGCATTACCAAACAGATAAACGTGTACTCTTGCCGCAACATTGTATCCACGTTTAAATGCCTTTTCAGCAACTTTACCTGCACCTGCTGTCTGCTCTTCTTCCCTAGCACCTGTTGGCATAACCCATACTGGCCAGTCAACACCTGCTTCTTTAAACTGTTTTATTACTGATTCCATTTCATCCCACTCTCTATCATCTGGGCCTACTACAAACTTTAATTGCCCTTTGCTAGATAGTTTTCTGTACTCTGCAACTACTTCAGGCTTAATAGCCTTATCAGGTTTCTCACCTGATACTGTAAATAGTTTAGGACTACAACTAAAAAATATTTCAGTTTTAATTCTTTTAACCCATTCTATAAATGGTTCTCTTAACTTCTGTGTACCATTAGTTTCAAATGTCATAGAACCTGGCAAGTTATTTTGTCTTTCAAGTTCTTCATATATTCCTATTGTAGCCATTTGCCCTGTTAGCATTAATGGCTCACCACCTGTAATACATAAATGCTGTCTTTGTCCTGTTACAGGATGTAAAAACAATCCATTTGGATTACTATCATTTTTCATTATGTCTACAATTTTATTTGCTAATACTGAAGGAGTTTCTTGGCCCATAAGACTTTTAAACTTTTTGGCCCACGTATAACTACTATCACAACCTTTTTCCCATACAGGTAAATCTTCAACTCTTTCTACACTTGAAACATCAAAATCTTCAAATGGTAATTCATAACTATCTGGGTTTGTAGGATCTAATTGTCCAAAACCATTACATTGTAGATTACATAAAAAGAATCTTATCCAGGCAGTAGGAACTCCTGTATAATGTCCTTCGCCTTGTATAGAATGAAATATTTCTGAGTAGTAATATTTTTTCTCTTCCATACTTATTTATATCCTTTTGCTTTAAATACTAAGAAAAGATCCGTAATTATTAGGCACCACGGATCTTTTATAAATTTTGAGTTACTGTCTTTGAAACGTAAGTTCAAAAACTTTACCATTTTGATCAGTAAATCTAATTGTACTGTGGCTATACACGTTTTGTTGAACTGTATTATATGTTGTATTAGTTTCACAGATTGTTTGTCTCTTATAACCAACAATATTATTGTTATTATTCTGAGCATTGTTTTTACCAATCTTAGAACCAATTACTGCACCAACACCTGTTGCAACTTTACTACCGTCTCCACTTCCAATTTTAGAACCAATTACACCACCAATAATAGCACCTAGTATTTCTGCACCATCTGTACTACCACCTGTGTTTCCATATATCGGAACATCAACTTCTCTACAAGTTTGAGTAGATGGGTTGGGTGTTTTGATTGTTTTAACGATATAATGATCTTTAATATACGCCCTATCTGTCTTTACAGGATCAGATGTAAATCCACCTGCACTAGCAGTTGACGTATATGTTAAAATTATTGCAACTGTTAATGTTACAATACTAGTTATTACTTTTCCCATTTGTAACCTCCTTGATTAATAGGGTTTCATTTACCTTAACAACGTTCTTTATTATACTATGATTTAGGATATTTGTCAATGCTTTTACATCTTTAGGAAAACAAGATCCACTATATCCTAGTGTTCCTTGAGAGTTTGGCACTAGCATATGTGTCGATCCTATAGTAGGAAATTTTCCTAATACACTAGATAAAGTGCCATAGTTTACCTCAGGTTGTATTTTATCATATAACTCATGAAACCAAGCCACTTTTGTAGCTAACCAGGCGTTATGAGTATATTTTATTATACTTGCTGTCTCTCTATTGGTAAATTCTGTTGGAATAGCAACTGTATGAATTTCATTAAATAAGTCTGCCCACCAAACGGCATCATCATACATATTATCATGATGTCCAAATATCTGTATATGTTGGTTAGCAAAATCTTCTTTTGCACTTGCTTCACGTAAAAATTCTGGGTTGTATACTACGTTATTATCGTAGCCACTTAATAAGTCTGGTGTTACAGTACTCTTTAATAATATTCTTTCTCCGTGGTTGCATAACTTTAATACTTCTCTAATATGTTTATCGTCGCAACTTCCATCTTCTTTACTTGGTGTTGGTACACAAATAATTATACCATCTGCTTTAATTATAGCATCAATAGGATAATTTTCTGGATATAGTTTAGGATCAACTCTAGTTACTTCTACTCCGCCTTGCTCTAAAAAGTCAGCAACTGTTCCTCCTACAAACCCACAACCAAATACTGCTATCTTATATGTCTTCAATTATCTATCCTTTAAATATTTTTGAAATGTTACTGTTCCTGTTTTTATTAACTTTTTCCAATCTTCTCTTGGTTCAGTTTCTAATGCTCTACACAGGTTGAGATATTCTCCTTCTACCTCATTTAATAGTCTTCCTATGTTAACAATATAATTTGGAGCTAACTCTGCTAGGTATGGAAAGTTTGTTGTAACATTTTTCATATCTATCATTTTAACATAAGTTGATTTTAGTTTTTCTCTTCTAGATCTAACACTATCTTCTAAAGTTAAATCATACAGCCTTCTACCAATTAACCACTCATAGTCTCCAGCTATCATCATAATATTTTTATAAGGTTTACATTCTTTTAATATATCTGAATTAATTTGCCAAGTACGAGCTTTACCTGGATTGTGTTGAGCTGATAATTTTAATGCAATACTTTTATACGACTTTTTTTCAACATAGTCAGGCATAAAATACTTTTCGTGATCATTTAATGATATATACTCTTTTTCTGTTAGGCCTAGTTTTCTTAGTCTAGGTGGCATCGCTATCTTGTCAACAGGCATTTTAGTATTAATATGCCAACTTACTCCATCACACTTATAATGTAAAGGTAAGTCAAATTCGTATTTCGTTCCAGCTGACCCGGCGACTGGACTATATAAATATCTTCCCTTAAACTTTGGAAAGTCGTTATGTTGATTGATAAACCATAACAGCCAGGTGCCGGGCCAACCCGAATCGTGCCAAACTAAAAATAACTTTTTATTTTTCATTATACTAAATTACTATACTTCTTTAATTTTAGTTTCTTAACTTTTTTACGTGCTTTAATCTCATCTTTAGTAATATAACCTGCATCTTTGATTAAGTCAATCATATATGCTACATCACCTACTTCTTCAATTAAGGCTTGTATCTTTTTCTTGTCAATACCCCATCTAGCAATCTTCATACATATTTGTACTAACTCGCCACATTCTTCAGCAGTTATACAAAATAATTCTTTTTCTTTATTTAGATCTGATTTAACAATTTCTTCTTTGAATTCTGTTTTCACTTCGTGTTCTCTCCATACCGTTGAATATCCATCTGGGTATGCTGACTGATAGTAATCAATTCCTTGATGATTTCGCATTTTCCATAACATCCAATCGTAGTATCTTTCTGGTTCTTTATCTTCTGCCAACTCATTATTCCTTCTCTGATTATTCCCATAAGTGATCGTAATATTTGCCAAACAGCCTATAACCATTTTCTACTCGATCTCTATATTTCTGCATTCCTTTTTTGTCAACTTTATATGTATGATTAGGACCTTCTGTCATTTCCATCAAGCCAGGTTCTATCTTGTCTTTTAATTTCATATCCCATACACCAGAAGTAAACTCTTGTTCCCAATCATATAGTTTAGATTTAAAAGCAAATATCATTTCGTCTAGTATCCACTCCCAACACTCTTCATCTGTTTTATATTGTATTGGAGCATCTAAACTTTCTTCTAATAGAACAGGTATACCTTTTGTATTTGATTTTTTTAATTGAACTAGCATAGGATGGATAATATGTGCTAATGTCACATCCATATTAAAAGTATCCCATTCATCAATCTTTACAGATATATGTTGCTCTTTATTCATACCCATCTTATAAAGTATTCCAGATGGATTTGGATAATCTTTAATATTAACTTTCATAGTTTACTACCTTTACATTATTTCTAGTTGATTTTTTCCGCCAAACGTCTGCGGCCTTTTCTGCGTCTGTCTTAGACTTATAAGTTTCTGGAACAAGATCCCAACAATGTTTGCTATTACTTTTTGTTACATAGATCCAATCGTTAGGAGCAAGTTCAACTTTTATTGCATATTGTTTCGTCACTTTGCCTCCCAATGTTCGTTGCACCTTGGTTCATAAGTTTCTGCACCACCTACTTTTACTCTTTCACTCATTTTAGTGGCTCTTAGTCTTTGAGTTTTACCAGCATCTAAACCACATACAGTACAAAATGCTTTTATTTTTAATACTTCATCAGCTAATGCTAAACATCTTGATGTAGTTTCAAAAGGCACTCCTCTACTATCTTGATCTAATCCTGATACTACAAAATTAACTCCTTCTCTCAAACCTTCTTCAATGAACCACATAGTTTCTGACGTATCAAAAAATTGCACTTCATCAATGAATACTGTGTGAAAGTTATAAGGTTTAATTGTGTAATTGTCTTTGACTAACTCAAGGTCTATTACTGCTACTGCTGGATGTTTTAATTGATTGTGTGTGACAATAAAATTACTATCATACCTATCATCAATAACTGGCTTCAGCACTAGAACCTTGTGTCCGCCATGTTCGATAAAGAGCAATCGCTTTAGAAGCTCACTGCTCTTACCGGCAAACATAGGGCCTGCGATGACCTCTAGTTTGCCTCTTTTATATGGTTTAACTGACATTAAAATGTTACCTTATAGTTAATGCCAAATTCAACAGTATCGTTTTCAGTACCTGCATAGTTTGTTCTCATCTCTGCAAAACTTGAGATTGAACTATTTTCAGTAAGTCCTACATTGTAAAACACACCAAAGTCTATCTCTCTATTTTGTGACTTTAACGAACTGTTTATTTCGCTATTCTCAATATCACCATTAGCACTTACTGTAGAAGGCATATTAAACTTCGCATCTCCATCTACTATAGCAACTGGCATACTTGTTGTAAACCCGAAGCTATGGGTGTCTATTGTACGTTTAACACCTATTGTAGCACTATTTGACAACATTAAATCTGCACTTTTAAGCATTGAGCTTTTATCAACGTTTAGATTAGTGAAACCTACTGTTGCACTACCAAACACGTTAACGCCATTTCCTACATCAAAATTATTGTTATAACCTACGTATGTAGTTTGTGAACCGTTAACTCTCATAAGAGGACTATCAGCAATATTACCTAAGAAGCTTTTATCTTCTGTAATATAACCTATTGTAAACTTATTTATGTTTGTAGCAATTCCGTACTGACTAGCATTTTCATTGACACTTAACATTGTATTATACGATACTGGTACAAAATGTCCACCTGTATAACCTGCATAATAGTTTGTATCAAATCCTGCTTTAGTATTTAAAATAGCACTAGTAGTTCTAGTATCATTAACTTGAACCATACTATTTCCATCAAAGTAATAGTCTCTGTCATATTCGTCAACTACCATTACTTCAGTCAATGCTGAAATTGTAGCACCACCACTCATTGCAATAGTACCGTCTACACTAACTGTATTTCCATCTGCTCTACCTGTTGTAGGAATACCAACTGCACCTTGTGGAAGTGTTGCCGCATCTAAATCCAACAAACCTTGACCATGAACGTTAACATCATAATTTGCTATTGTTTTATCTGCTGTCGTTAACAATAACTTCTTAATGTTTTCACCTTTCATATGTGGCCACATTTGATGTATAATAGCAACTGCACCACTAACCTGTGGAGCCGCCATCGACGTACCACTATTAGTTCTGTATTCACCATTAGCATCTGGTGCCGCAATATATCTACCTGGCGCCATAATATAATGATCACTAACTCTATTATTTGAATTACAAGTATTAGTAATCGCATTAAAGTCATAACAGATAGTACCTGCTTTGTTACTACCGTGTGCTATCTTATTAGTTCTTGTATCCCAATTACCAACAATAATAACTCTTTCACCAACACCTTCTTCAAATGCAAGTTTACTTGGTTGTCCTGCAAAATCAGCATTTTGATTACCTGCCGCTAATACAAGAATTGCTTCATGACCTTTCATTGCTTCAACAATATTTTTGTAATATAGATCACTACTGTATAGAGCCGCATATCCATATTTGTCATATGTAATACCATTTCTACCTCTTGTATCATTTGCAAAATACATACCCGGTGATACTTCTGTAGCACTATTCATATAAGTTCTATCAAAGTTATAGTTTGCACTTATATTGATTACATCAGCACCATGCTCAACTGACCAAGCAATAGCTTCATCGGCTGTACTAAAATCAAACATACCAAAGTTCCAGGCTGTTTTAGCAATTAATAGATCTGCATCTGGAGCAACACCTGTAGTACCTACGCCATCTAAATTACCTGCCGCGATACCTGCAACGTGTGTTCCGTGTGAATATCTATTTCCATCATGAATAGTTTCATGACCAGCTTTACAAGCACCTGTGAAACATTGTGCTCCTATAATTTTATTTTCAAACTCACTGTGGTCCATATCAATACCAGTATCTAGTATAGCAATGACACTACCGTCACCTGTATATCCTCTACTCCAGGCCGCCGGTGCACCAATTACTTCTAAATGATTACCATAGTGTTTAGAAAGAACTTCTGTAGTATACCACTCATTAATTCTACTATTCATATTCCAAACTGCATCTTTATAAGTTTGTGTATCATACAAAGATACATCAGACCTAGCAAGATATTCAGCTTCAGTTAAAGTAATAACTACTGTATCTTCTTTTGGTTCTTCAATTACTACTGCATATTCTCTGATAAGTTCTCTTTCAACTTTTGTTTCAGTTTCAGCAGTCTTTTCTATTTTGATTGTTTTAACATCACTAGTAGAACCTTTTGATCCATCACTATAATGTTTAATAGTTTGTGTATTCTGCCAATGTTGTTTTTTAATAGGAGTAGAATATATTTTAGTAACAACTGCAAATTCTTTAACAGTATTACCAGTTCGTTCTTCTACAACTACTGAACTTTCACTAGCAACGACAGTATCACCTTTAGTCACAATAACACCATTAGTAACTTTAGTTTCTGTTTTAACCAAAGTAACTACTGATTCTTTTTTATTGATCAGTGATTGAAATTTTACTATTTCACCTTTTTGCCATTCATATCTGGCTTTCATATTTTGGAACCATGAATATTTTCCAAATAGGTGATCGTACCTTGTAATTAAACTACCGTACGTTTTATTACTTCTCTCATATGCTTTAATCATTGAAGTAGAGAAGCTGATTTGCAATCCGCTATTTAAACTAGACGCATAATCATAATAGCTCTTAAATTGACTAGCATTTGCTGATGTAGACAATCCTACAATTAACAATGCAACTGCAATTAGCTTTTTCATAATAGTCTCCTGACTGTTTTTAGTTTATCAATACATATATAATAACAAAGAATACCAAGAATGTCAACCGAAATGTCTTGGTTAAAAGCCCAATAAAATCAAGGGTTTTATAAAATTTCGTATAAACTCTGCCCTTTTTGGCGTATTTTTGTGTTACCTGTGTCAGTTTCTAGCTCTTTATTATCGTACTCTATGCCATAGATTATAACATCATTATCTATGCTTTTAGCATAGAATTTAAGTAACTCTTTTTTAAACTCGTCAGTGTCTATTTCAGCTTGAAAAAACATACCTTTTTCGTATGTAAGGGATTTTAGATAGAATCCAGGATCTCTATCATTTGGATCTATTATTTGATTTCTTGTTATTGTTGGATTTGCTGATGTATATACATCTTTGCCATTCTCATCTTTTACTGTAATTTTACAATCATCTGCATTCACTCCATAAGTGTGTGCTATATCACCTGTATCATAAAAGTTTCCAATATATCTTTCATCATCTTCAGGAATATTATCTGCATAATTAAACAAATGATCTGTTAATGCTTCATCGGGTTGAGATTCCCAATACTCGTAGGCTTCTTGCGATAGTGTACCTACTACAATTTCTCCGCCAGAACCAGTAATTTCAATATCATATATTGCCATAGTTCCTTTCTCCTTCCCAAGGAAATACAACCCAGACGTCTTTCTCCATCTTGTTTATTTCCAAGGCTGTGTAGTCTACTTCACCAAATTTACTGGCTCCATTATCTACAAGAGCGGCAGTTCTTACATTAAGACCCCATCGTGCATCATCAAATTCTGTTTCCATCCAGTCTTGTTGTATCCACTTAAAGGTACGACCACTATCATTTATATCATCAAATACTAAAATGTTTTTACCATTTCTAGCATCTTGTGCCATTCTCTTATTGCTTTCGGGATCGTTGTCTTTGTCTACATCTCTAAATCTAACATCAAGAGCATACATTTTAATACCTGTTGTGTTAGACATAATAGTGGCAGGAACTAATCCGCCACGTGTTAACCCAACTATGTAGTCGGGTCTCCAATTATCTGCATACATAAGATTATTAATAGTAGTAATCATATGTTCGATATCTTTCCAAGTGTAATAAACTTTATCTACCATGACTACTATTCCTTACCTTGGTGCAAATTCTTGTTGTAATTTGATTTGATTAAAGAACTCTGCTTTTGTTCCTGGGTCTTGAAAGAAAGCACCTTCAAGAACTGTGGTTTGAGTTAAACTGCTATGGGCCATTATGCCTCTATTTTCACAACAACCATGTGTTGCTTGAACATATACTCCAACATTTTTACTGCCTGTTGCTTTCATAATTTCGTGTGCAATTACATTATTAAGTTCTTCTTGTAATGTTCCACGTCTTGCACACCATTGTGCAATTCTTGTATACTTACTTAATCCAATAAGTTTCTCTGCCGCAAGTATTCCAATATATGCAACACCACTTACTGGTTGATGATGATGAGAGCAAACACTTTTAAGTTCACTTCGTACAACTAACATTCCTTTATAACCATCTTCAATATGATTAGGAAATGCCGTTGCATTTGGCATAGGATTATACCTACCACTCATTAATTCATTAATATACATTTTAGCTAAACGTCTACCTGTATCCATACTGTTAGGATCGTTTTCTCTGTCAATTACTAAACTGTCTATTATTGCTTCAAACTTTGGTGTAAGTTCTTTTATAAGTTCTTGTTTATCACCTTCTTGTAATACCTTACTGATATTATCACCTGCCCAATATCTAATATTAGCATCTTTTAGTTTTTGTTTTATTTCATCACTTTTTGCCATTTTTATTTTTCTCCGAGTTAAAGACGAGGATGTCTGCTGAGTGCTTAACCTCTTTTCGTGTGTACCAGTTATATGCTGTCTTCACAATGTGATTCAAATCATACTGTGGAGTCCAACCTAATACACTATTTGTTATAAAATCATTTGCAACTAGTTTCGCAGGATCTCCTGCTCTAGCTGGTCCAAATGTTACATTAGGTTTTAAAGGAGTATTATCTTCTACGGCTTTTACAATTTCTTTATTACTGTAGCCTTTTCCTTCACCTAAATTAAATACATGAGCACCTATGTTACTCTTTGTAAATTCTACTGCTTTTGCTATTCCGTTAGCAACATCTTCTACATGAACATAATCTCTTATACAAGTTCCATCTGGTGTTTTAAAATTATCACCATTAAGTGTAAAGTCTTTTCCGTCCATAGTCATTTCCATAAGTTTAGCAATAATATGAGTTCCATCTTTTTCTTGACCTAACTCACCTTCGCTATCTGCACCTGCTACATTAAAGAAACGTAAACTTACACTAGATAAACTATAAGCTCTAGCAAAGTCTTTTAACATAATCTCTGTCATACGTTTACTCCAGCCATATGGATTAACTGGTTTTACTTCATCTGTTTCTGTGCAATATTCACCGTCTGGTTCTCCATAAACTGCCGCACTACTTGCAAATACAAATCTACTTATACCAACAGTTTTACAAGCATCTAGTAAAACTAGAGTGCCAGTTACATTATTAAAATAATAAGATGCAGGATCAAGTACACTAGGGCCTACTAAACTTGTTGCACCAATATGTACTACACAATCAACATCTTTTAAAAATGCTAAAATAGCAGGATCTGTATAACTACCTTCAAAGAAATCATTATAATAATCATGTCTTATAGGATTACGATCAACTGCTACTACAAAATGTTTATCGTTTATTAATTTTTTACAAGTTTGAGCACCAATATATCCATTTGCTCCTGTTACTAATACCTTAGCCATTTAATACTTTGCCTCCGCTACGTGATCTCTATATCTATTACCACTACGTAACCATTGATTAGCTTTATAGTTTCCTTCCATAATATCTATCATACGTTCAATAGTACCATCTGTCCAATCACTTAACTTACCCATTTTCTCACTTGGCTTTTCTAATCCAGTCATAATTTTAGCAACTGCATCTTCTTTACTCCAAGGAGTATAAAGTCTACTATAATCATTTGCAAACGTTTCTGGAAAGCTTCTGTAAGCTGGATATACTACGTTACAACCTAATGTATCTGCTTCACTTACTGTATTACTAACCCAATCTTGTAATGCACAATTAAATAAAACTTTACTATCATTTACTATATTATAATAATCGTTTTTTTGCAAGTCTTTATATATCTTTAATTGACCTTTTTCTTCCATTTCCAAAGCTCTAGTTAAATACTTTTCATTATTACTTCTTAATGGACCACCACTTAATACTGCAAACTCTACAGGATCAATTCTATCTGTTAAATCTTTTCTATCAAAGTTTCTAGTTTGTTCATGCACCATTTCAATAACATCCATAAAAAAGTCTGGTTGTTTCTCTTGATCAAAACGTGCCGCAAATACAACTCTATTACTACGTTCTGCCCATGGCTTAACTTTATTGTTTACTCTTTCTAATACTTCTTCTTTACCAAAACTTAAACCTGATATATTATAAATTGGTGCCTCCCAACCTGCTATTCTCATATGAGCAACCATCTCTTCATTTGTTGCTAGTATATGAACATTAGGAATTTCATTACACATTTTTTCATACAAGCCCATCCATTTGCTCATACCCCATACGTGAACAAAATCATCTGGATCAACAGCCTGTGCTAAACAACGTAAGAAAATCTTAGGTCGTTGTGCTTCTGGAATTTGACACATAATATATGGTAAACTCTCAATACCTGGTTGAAACATATCTTCGAAGAAAACTGCATCTTCATGAGTTACTTCTCCGTTTCTCATCATTTGTACTAAATTCATAAGTTGACTCATACCAAAGTAACTTCTACCGTGTGCATCTAATACTTGTCCTACACTAATTGATTTTGTGTTATCAATAGTAGTACCTGGTACAATAACATAATCTATATTTTTCTTTTTAAATACTCTTTCGCTCCACTCTTGTAATTGTAGAGTATATCTGCCTTCATATGGTTCTAATCCCATATAGAATAATTTACGCATCAGCTTTCACCTCCTCTACTTCGTTATCATTTGAAGCTTCTTCTTTTGGTTGAATCCAAAGTTTGCCCACGTGTATTTTTAGTTTTTTAGGGCTACGATCTTTCTGCATTTTAATTTGAATGTCAAAAGTAATAGCATTTTCCTTTTCAGTAGGAACTATTTCAAAGCTGAAAATCTTTCTAGCTTCTCGTAGATCTCCCAAATAAGAATTAAATACACTAATCAATTGATTAGTTTCTTTTTCATTATACATATAACCATCATATGGTTGTATAATCTTAAGTAGGTCATATTTAATATCATTGATATTATAGAACCCACTCATTCTAAAGTAACGAACCGCGACACTTTCTTCTTTGCGTTCACGTTTTACAAAGTCTTTTTTTACTTCAACGTTTTTATTATCTGTAGACATTGTCTATCCTTTAGTTACAGGGTTAAAAGTCATTGTTGCACCATTCTCGTTATCTTCTGCAACACTTATTGTTATTGATCTATTTGGATACCTATTATGAATTTGATTAGCTAACTCTTCACCAATCATTTCACAACTTCTATGATTAAGTTCTAGGACTCCATCTTTAGCATATAATGATTCTAGCCATCTTTTAAATTGAATAAATTCAATATCTCTGTCATCGTGGAATACATCAATTGCTACTCTAAAGTGAAAAATATGTCTGTGTGCATATCCTAAGAAACTCACATCATATTCATCACCTGTTGCAAGAGCTGGGTCATCTTTTGCCGCAGGGTACAAATGTACTCCTTCTTTTTGAAATGTTACCCAAATTTGCCTTGTCGTCACATCTAGTGCCATATTATTCTTTCTCTTCTCTATCTGCCTTCATTAATTTTAGCATTTCCCAAAGTTTCCAGTCAATTGCTTCTAGATACTTCATTAATTGCTTTTTGTAAACATCATCTGCTACAGCCTCATCAACTGGTGCGTCTGGATTTACAACTCCTGGTTCAGTAGCCTTAGCTTCTTCATCCATTAAACGTATTTTTTTAGTCATTTAGATTCTCCTATTCGATTATCTTATCTGATTTATATTGATCCCATTGTGTGAATCTATCGCGATCCATCAAATCATGAACTCTATGAGTCCATACTCCTTTGTTGGTTGCATTAAAATCTGTGTCATCAATTTTAATACAAGCATTATATCCCAACTGTTCAATGTCTGGAACCTTAACACTAATCATTGGTATAAAATTATTATATTTTGTGTAACCTGCTTCTTGTATCCATTCTAAGTATTCATGTTCAAAGTCTAATGTTACAAGTAATCCTTCTTCACATAGTGTCTTAACTAGATTATCCCAACCTTCTTCTTGTTGCTTTAATATCTCATCATTATCTGATAAATCAAAACTTTGATTTGCTCCTAGATAAACGTGTTCAACATTGTTTTTCATTGCAAGTTCTATTACTTCTTCTGGATCTTGCATACCTACAACAAACAAAGTTTCTTTACCAAATGCAGGTGTATGTTCTATTTCAACACCCTTAAAGAATGTTATACCGTCAATTGGTTTTGAACTTGTTGAGTAATCTCTTTTCATTTAATAAGCCTCTGCTAATTGTGTTTCTAATCTTGTGATTTGCATTTTTAAATCAAGTTTTTTATACTTTAATTCTTTTAATACTTCTTCACTAGCATACTGATTATATAACGTATTAATTTCTTTGTCAAGCATTCTGTGTTTTTTCTTTAATGTATTTAGATATGTTGCTTTATCAGCCATTTGTTTCCTCCAAGTTACTTAAGAAGTCTTCTGCGGCCTCTACTTGTTCGCTAGTATACTCGCCGTCATCAACGTCTTGTATATCATCACCAGAATCAAATAAACTATCAAATGCACTCTGTGAAGTTTTGATAGACTTCATTCCACTGAAATGAGTAAGCATTGATTCTGCTTCTTCTAACATCTGCATTGGCTTTTCACTCTTAAACAATTTATTAATGAACTCCGTAACATAAATTACATCTCTAGGAACCCATAAATCAAATTCTTCTTGTTTAGGTTTTACTTTACGCCATTCTAAATGACTTGGCTTATATCTTGTACAAGCAATATCTGCCAATGTATTTGCTCTTTGCACACTCTCAATATGTTGGTATACATTGTGTGCCATTAATAAGAAGTATGAGAAACTATCCCAACTTGTCTTACCTTCTTTACCAATTTTGTTTAACATACCTGGGCCCATATAACATAAGTCACCCATTGTCATACGTTCTCCAATAGGACTATTGAATGGGAAAGGTATATTGCTATGTTGAAATTTCTTATCGTCAACTGCTTGTTCCATTACATAACTAAACTTATCGTTACGATGAACGTGTTGACTATATGCTTGTCCTTTGGCTGTAGTAATAAAAGGACTAGCGGCATCATACGTAACCATCATATTAGGATTAATAGTTTCTCTAATGTTACGTTGTATTGCCGTAAAGATACAAGACCAATTAAGTTTACTTGTACCCAAATAGTGAATTAAATCTCTGCCTGGATCTAATAATTTCTCATCTCGCATTACAATAAGTCTACGTAGAGCAAGATGCAACTGCTTCATATTATAACCTGCCATTGCCCAACCTTCAAATGGATAATGCTTAACTGCACTAAACCAATCATCAGCTTGTTGCTCATTGTTACCTTGTAACACATTTAAGAATTTAGTTTTACCTTGTCTATGTTTAACAAAGTAATCATTATTATGAATAGTATAATCTAAACAATCAACCCAGTCTTTTAATCCTGTTTTAGCATTCAATGGTGGAGCCGCCGCTAGTGTAGGAACATCTAACACCATACTATAATCGGCTGTATGCTCTAACCAATTTAAAATTGTTTTACGTAAATCATCATCAGTTTTAAAATTAGGCCAATCACATTTAATTACACCTGTTGCAATTTGAAATCCACCACTGTCTCCAAGTATGAAACTATGCTCTCTATCTCTTTTTTGAATCATAGGTTCTTGCTCATCACTCTTTGCTGGATCTCGAGTGGCGTGACCTGCAGAGTATAAACCCCACTTGTAACTATAATAAGTATCTTTTGGTTTTAGGAAATCAAAGCCATCTATGCCAAACTCAAAGCCCTTGGGCATTCTTTCTGGTTTAACAAAGTCAGGCCTTTTCTGTGCTTGTCTAATGAATTTAGAATAAAAACTACTAATGCTCGGCAAGAATACTGAGTAGTCTTTATTACTTTCTGTAAGATTTTTGTTACTTGCCATTTACTATCCTTTTAAGTAAGGTTAAAATTATACAGTTAATGCTGGTAAGATGTAGTCGTATTTGCCTAATCCTGAATCAACTGAAATCATTAATGCACCTTTTTTACTGATGTTCATTACACAAGTTCCGCTCATACCTAGTCTTAAAATTGCTAACACTTGGTTTAATGGCCATGCATAACCTTCTTTTATTTCTCCATTTACATTGTTTGCAAATGTACGTTTACCTGTAAAAGATCCATCAGCGGCACCTACTGTAAGAATTAAATCACCATTATCTGTTTTAACAGTAAAGTTAGGTTCAATTCCACCATAGATTCCTGCAACTGCTTGAAGCTCACTTACTTTAGCTTTAGTAGGTGCAAAACTTACATCCCACTCAACGCCTTTGAACTTAACAGTTTGTAAGGTCTGTTCAATAATTTCTTTACTCATAAATCTGTATTGATCCGTATTGCCTTCTTTGTCTTTAAACAATAAATGATCTGGAACTGTTGCTCCATTACGTTCACGAGTTACTACATCAACTGTAGCATCATCTGTTTGATAGTTAGGTAGTCCTGTAACACCAGATAAAAATCCAAGGTTTCCAAGACCAAATTCGCCGTTAAATTGTTCAACTGTATTATGCATTTTTGCTTGTAAGATTACTGTACGATCAGCATCCATTGCATCTAATTCAGTAGACTCATCTGTGCCTGTTACTTTCACTGAAGTAATAAAGCCTAGTCCGGCTGTGTGCTTAACAATGTCTTGCACTATATCACGAGTTTGACTCATTTAGTTTCTCCTGTTTGAGTTATTAATATAAACATATTACAATAGTATTTAGAAAATGTCAACAAAAACATTGACTTATACCTATTTTAATTTAAGTTTTAGTTTACCAATAGATTGTTGAACACATAATGCCTGTACTTTACAATCTTCTAAAGCATTATGGGCATCAAAGTCTATTTCTTTTCTTGGATCATTTGGCATAATACTGAATAGTGTTCTACTATCTCTTATTTTCCAAAATGCCCAAGGTATATGATGTTGGTACTGCTTATACATATTTTCTAGTATAACTATATCGAATGCAGGTCCTTGGCACCATATAACATCAGCACCAACACACCATTTATTTAGATGTTGTAGGACTTCTAGTACCGGAGTTCTTCCTTCGTCACCAAGTGCTTCATCTCTAACACTTTTTTCTTGCCTACTCCACCATTCTAGGGTGCTGTCTAATGTTGTTCTTCCTTTTGCTAACTGTTCATCTACATCAAATCGATAGTAGAATTCATTGTGAGTATCACTGATTTCGTTAGGGTTGAACTTTACCCCTCCTATAGTTAAAACAACACAATCAGGTCCTGTGCCTAATGTTTCTAAATCTATCATTGCGTGTGTTGTCATTACCAGTTATCCTCACTCCATTGTATACCTTTAATTTTTTGTACACAATTATTAAGTTCTTCTTTTGTAGAAGATTCGATAGCACCAACTAACCATTGCATTGCAAATGGTTTTGTTTTACTTCTTTTATTATCAATTAAATACTGCTTCACTTCTTCTTCGTTAATATTGTTATTGTAAATATACCTTGCAATTTGATAATAGGTATCTTCTACCCAATGAGTATTTTTAATATTTCTAGTAATTGTAGCATTGTTGGTAATATCTGTCAATACAAACTTATCTGTATATAATGAGTGAAAATTTAAACTACGTGGAAAAGGTATTTCAAATTTCCAACATTGTCTTGATAAGCGGGTCGCATAAAATGATACTAACTGATAATCGTAAAAATTATTCCATAATTTATAGTCATTATCTAGTTCTTGTTCATCTAGTTTAATATCTTGTATCATTTATCATCGCGATTCAAAGTTTCAGTTTAAAGTTTATTGTAGCAGATTAAAGGTTACTTGTCAAGTCTTTTTGTATTGATTTATAGAAGTCGGTAAACTCTGGAAATGCTTTTTCAAATGAGTTACCATGATAGTTATCATGTCTATTGATAATATTTTTTCTGCTCCACAAGTCTGGTTGTGTTGGTTTTATATTTTTAAATGCCATTTGTATATTTGGGTAATCTTTCCAATGTTCAACTAGTTTATCTAAATGCTCTTGTGGTAAACAATCAATGCTTAAATCATATGGGTTGGTAACAAAATTATGCCTCACTTTATCAACATATTTAGATAGGTTATCAAAAACATACCTGGCCGCATATGAGTTTGGCCAACCTATGGCTGTTCTTATTGTTGTGTGTATTGATTCTGGATCAGTTTGTTTAAATTTATGAAACTCTTTTAGATTATTAAAAACTGTATTCCACGTACCTTTATGTCTCCAATAGTTATGTTGATCTTCTATACAATCTATACTGATTGCCAAGTCAACGTCAGCAAATCCACTTACAGTTTCAAAAACATCATAGCCATGTCTTTTTAATATACTGCCATTGGTTGATATACTTATACTAGTTTCTTTTTCTCTGCCTAGCTCTTTAATCTTATTACATATCTCATAAAAAGATTTGGTCATTAATGGTTCACCTCCTGCAAACGATACGTGTTCTACAGTATGTAAATTATCTAAACATTGTTTTAATTCGTGTACGTTATTAAGTACTCCTGTCTTTCCAAGTTGACCTTCAATTTTGGCGTGTGTACTGCTCAAATAACTGCCACACATTTTACAACTAAAATTACATAGATTACTTTCTCTATAATCTAAATACCTTAGTACAAACTTATCCGGTTGCCATGGGCGGTGTTCATTTAAATATTTTTCATTGAATTCTTGTCTTAATGATTTAGTTCCTTTTTGCTCTTGCGATACACAATTAGTACACATAGATGGAAGTATATCAGAATCTAACATAATCTTTTTGAACTTTTCCATTTCTGGATGTGTGAAACGTTCTTCAAAAGACATATGTCTTTTTTCTTTATTGGGAATTAATATTTTATTTGCTTCGCAACATACTTGTACACCTCCATTAGTATGATCATATGTTGTTATCCACGGTGCTATACAAGACGGCTTTTTCATTATTTAAATTGTTCAGCAAATGGATCGAACTCTGTTCCACATTTCATTGAACATACGCCTAGCTTTCCATTTTTGATACTATCTAATTTCCAACTACGTTGTATATCCTGCATGATACCACTTGCGAATACTCCTTCTATTCCGTGTAACTTTGCATTTATCCCATCTTTACCACCAGCTCTATCAATAAAGTCCCATATCTGTTCTACTTTAGGATCTTCGTGCCACCACTTATACATTCTACCTGCTGTCCAACAACAAGGCATTATTAATCCTTCTGCGGTTACAAATATACTATTCTTTTCACCGTTAGCTACTTTACATTTTATTTTAGCTTGGTTGTAATAATTCATCATACCACCATAACTTTTCTCTATCTCTTTTTGTTTTAATAAAGCAAGGTTTTGGTGTTCTTTCTTTTGTGGTTTTGCTAGTACGGTTGTCTGCTCCCCTTTTCTATTACGTGCTTGATGTATCTCTTTTGGCTGACTTGATTGAGTAATAAAACGCCCTGTCTTCTTTTTCATAAACTTCTCAACGCCCCACTCTTTGGCTAACTGTTCAGCTCTATCTACATCTTTTTCACTATGTTCAAATATTAAATAATCCCATCTTGCTCTTCCACCTGCATTAATAAATGCTTTCATATTACGTTCAACGTGTTCCCACTTAACACCTTGTCTATATAAATGATTAGTTTCTTCTAGTCCATCTACACTAAAGATTACACAACCTTTTTTGCCTATAACTTTAGCTACTTCTGCCCACCATTCAGGTTTCTTTGCACCTGCATTAGTGTTCATACTTAACCACATATTAGGATTACAATCACGAAACCATTGAAATATTTCTAATGTATCTCTGGCACTAATAGGATCACCCAAGTTACCACACATATACATCGTGTGTAATTGAGCTATAAAATCGTGTGGAAATATATCAATACAATGATCTAATGTAAGTTCTGCTTCTTTACCTTTGATGTGTGGATTTACTTCGCCGCCATTGACATTACGATCACACATAGGGCATGATGCATTGCACCGTTGGGTCACTTCGAGGTGAACTTCGTTTATGGCATTGTACTTGTACATAGGATATCTTTCTTAGTATTTATTTTAAAATAACTGGTCAAATATAAAGTAATCCACTATGAACGTGGCTTCAGCACCTATGAATACGGATAAGTAGAATCGGTCAGTTTTCATCCACAACCATTTAATAAAGCCCCAGGCTAATCCAACCCTGGCTGTGTAAACTGCATTGGCATATATCCATTCCATTATTGGAGGGAATTCTTCTGCACCAAACAACATAGAAAATACACCACTATCGTATATAAAACTTATTTGTGCACCAATTAGTACTGCAATACTATATGGCATAAATTTCATTAAGAACTTAATAATGTGAGCTGTAACTAATAACCTATATCCTACATAAACTACGTTAGCTACTAATAATTCCATTAATTATCCAATACAAATTTAACATCTTTTCCAGGACCTACTTCGCTGGGCATACCTCCATATTCGTATACATAATGTTTTATTACTGCTTTATACCACATCCAACTATTGTGATGTGCATCTTTATTAAACTTATGAATTGAGTTATTATCTGCAGGCATTACACTTATTGCTCGTGCCGCTTCTTTCTGCAATTCTCTTGTTTCTAAGGAATCTAAATGTTTATCAAATTCTGCTACGGTAAGTTCCCATACTTCATCGTCTTCCATTACATTCCTCTTAATCTTTCTATCATTGCTTCTTTTGGATTGCTAAATCTAAAGGTTAACATCTGTCTACCTTCTTTAGTATAATGTACTTCTTGCAACCAAAAGTCATTGTCTTTACCATATGTAAATCCTTTATTGGTTAGCAAAGAAGATATATTTGCTACTGCATCCATTGTAGCAAACTGCTCTTTGTGTGTTGTGAAATCATCTGTAAAGTATTTTATGTCTGCTTTCATTAATGTATACTTGCCGCGATCCCTACACCAGAAAGTTTTAATAACATTGCTTCGTGTTGATCACTAAATCCAAATCTTATTGCTACTTCTTTTAATTTTACATCTCTAACTATATCATGAAACCAAAAATCTGTGCCGTACTCTAATCCTTTAGCACCTAGCTCTGCTGATATCTTGCAACAAGCATCTTGTTCTCCTGTGTGCTCAAGGTCTTCACCAACTACAAATTCTATATATACTACATCATTCATTACTTAACACCTATTAACATAAACCTATTGTATAAATGAGTATCTAACTCACCCTCATATAAAATACTTTGCATAGGATATTTCTTTTTAACGTCTTCTATATCTTTACAACAATTAACGTGTTGCTCGTTGCTGAAGTAATCATTTTGATGTAACAATACAAATGTTCCTTTTGGTAAATTCTCATACCAAGTATTATCCATATGTTCACAACTAGTATTAATTACTAGATGTATTTTTCCTCTATCAATAAAACTATTATCATAGATATCTTGAGGAAGTAATTTGCCTGCGTCTTTGTGCTTTTGTTCTAAGTCAGCACTATACGTTAACATATTTTTATCATTCCATCTAATTTTGTTTACATCTGTTGTAATAGGTGTAAACTTTTCTTCTTTAACTTCATTAGGATATAATCTTTTACTTGGCTCAATAACATTTTGATCTAAGTCTAAACTCCATATCTTAGAAACATCAAATTGTGAGAATAACATATGAGCAATAAAGTTATACCAGCCTCCATAAAATACTACGTTACCTATAGGACCATCAACTACTTTTGCTAGTTCGCTTACTAGCCATAGTTTACTTTTAACTTGGCCTCTACTTAAGAAGTCATTCATGTCAGGCATCTCTGCGGCCTTATCGCCGTCTGCCCAATAGTTAATAAACTTACATATGTTTACTAAGAAAGGATCTTCAAACATATATTTTCTGAATAGTGTTGCAACTAACTGTGGTTTAATTTCTACGTCATCTAATTGTTCGTGTAATAATACATTCATCCAAGCCTTCACGTGTGCAGGATTTGAATTAGGCATATTAGCTAGATCAATCATAACATCACGTTTCCTATACCAATTATCATGATATAGAGCTTTGTGTACATTTTCCCATCGGCCTGCTTGACCATTAAAGTCAAAGTATTCACTTAACCCATTCATCCAATGGTATTGTTCTTTAAACTCAGACAACTTCATTAAATTTCTCCTTTAACCACTTCCAGTCATTAATCTTTCTTAATGCTTCTGTGTTATTTTTATAATGCTCTCCAAAGTCTTTACCTTGATTAGCACCTAATATAGCATAGTCACCGTATCTTCTATTGTCTCCACGTGTACACCATACTTCAAGTCTATATGCGTCATCAACTTGTTTGTTGTGATCAATAATATTACTTGACAACTTTGTGCATTCACGAAATGCACTACGCCATGTATTAAATGGATCTGTATTAAAAGCCGTAACATTACTTATCTCAAATTTAGGAACAAACTTTGCTCCTATACTTGTAGTCATATCTACTTTAAATTCTTCTACTGCTAGTAAGTTCTTTTTAGGAAATAGTTTAAGTCCGCCATATCCATATATTAAATCGTTTATAGGATTATGACTCCTATATGTAAATACACATTCTGTTTCCGGAACACCAGGATATGCTTCTCTTCTATCACTAGGCTCAAACTTAAACTGAAAGTTTTCTTGGATAACTGCATCAGCATCACATACATAAAAATAGCTAGTATTTGATTCTTCAGCACAGGCTTTGTGTGCATTTAGTAATCCTTCAATGCCATCTATACGTTTTGCGTGTGGTGCTTTTAATTTTAGTATCTCAAAATTATCATCTGCCTCTGGCTCTCCAAAGGTTAACATAAAAACATCTAACATATAATTCTCTCTAACTTTCGCGAACTGCTCGATCTACTTCAAAGTCTAACCAATATGGATCAGCTGGTTTGATGTATTTCTTGTTCGCATCTTCTTTTAGAATCTCATCTATTTCTGGATCCCAATAAGCAATAGGCCAATCTAGATCTCTACTTACTTGTTCCAAATAACTGCTCTTATACAAATACAATAGTTCTTGACTTAAAAAGCTACACTTTTGATTCTCTAATAACCATTTAAAGTTTTCTTTTGCTATTGGTGTTGTATGAGTTTTTCTAATTCTCTTTTGTTGATATTCTAATATAGTTTGATCTCTACCAATAATTGCTATATCAACTGCATCAACATATTCTTCTGCTATTTTAATAAATTCTTTATATCTAGGGACTACTGGTTCTTGATTTTTAAAATATGGACAACTTACACTAGTAACAAAATGTTCACTTTGTGTCCAGTCGAACTCTCTTAACAACTCAGGGTCTTGCCACATATCAGCAAATGGTTCGTGATGGTGTCCTTCCCAATAAGTATTGAGTAGGCTTTTCCAACCATATACATCTTCATGTACTGCTAAACATTTACTGAAAACATGATTGCCTGAACCTTGCGGTCCGGTTATAATTAATAATCTGCTCATTTATACTCTATTATATACAGTAGTGGTTGATTTGTCAAGCTATACTTAACATAAATATATTTATGCTATCTCAATTCCCCACTTCGAACAAAGTAGAATTAGAGCTCACTTCAAAGTGTACTATTAAATGTCCTAACTGTCCTAGAACATACCAAGCTGATCGCAGGCATGAATGGGACAATGGTAATATAAAAGAAGATGAGCTAATTAAGTTTCTACAAAGTACAGGTACCAATGATTTTAGGTTAACAGGTGCTTATGGTGATGCATTATACCACCCTCAGTTAATAAAAGTACTAAAAGCTATAAAAAGTCTACCTGGTGGTAGGTTTATATTTGATACTAATGGAAGCTATCGTAAAAAAGAAGATTGGGATGAGATTGGTAAACTAATGGCTAATAATGATTATATTGTTTTTAGTATAGACGGAACTCCAGAAAACTTTACAAAATATAGAGTAAATGCAGACTGGCCTAGTATTAAAACTGGTGTAGAAACTTTAGTAAGTTATGGAGCTAGGCTTAGATGGAAATATATAGTATTTAAATATAATCAAGACTTTGAAACTATGAAAGAAGCATATGATACTGCTACAGAGCTAGGCTTTTTTCAATTTGTTGTAGTTCATACACATAGAACTCCTCCAGGTATGTTAGCTAGTAAAGAAGATTTTGATGCTAACTTAACTAAACTAGAAGAATATGTTTATAACAAGACCCAAGAAGCATTTGAACGTTATGGGCATGAATATAAGAAACACATTACTAGATTGAAAATTGCTATTACTCCTAGAACAAGTCAATTTAAAATGAAAGAAATAATTGAAAATAAAGCACCAGAAGCACATAGTATTACAATAAAAGATAAGACTACTAAAACTATTGACATTGAAAATAAACCAGTAGTAACAAATAATTTAAAAGAACAAGACAGAAATAAAGATAAGTTTGCTACAATGTCAATTACATTTAAAAAAGAAACTGTAGAAACAAAAAGTGTTTACCCACAATGTATGAATATGGATAATTATACTAACTTTATATCAAGTGAAGGATTGTTTTTACCTTGCTGTTTCTTACGAGTAGATCAAAAGAAAAACTTTGAAGAAGCTGGTATTACACAAGAAGATATTAAATCAATGAGCATATACGAAAACACCCGAGACGAGATCATCTCAGGTGTTGCGTTTAAAAAGATAATGCGTAACTTTGAAAATATGACTATCTGTAAAAGAATATGTCCTAAATCAAAAGTTAAATCAAAACATTAATTAGCTAATGGGTTATCCAAAGCTCTTTGTAATCTCTTATTAAGTCTTTCTTCTAATTCTTTCAGTTTAAGATCAGTACTAGTTCTAAGACTATCAGCTTTTTGTTCGTAGTCAGTTAATAACTGATCACGTTTGTTTTCAAAACGTTGGTCAGCTAAATCAATTGCTACACGAACATCTTCTTCAGTCTTATTTACATCGTCTTCAACTTGATCAACAATACGTTCTAATCTAACAATATCATCACGTAATCCGTTTTTAATATCTTTAGAATAGTCTAGTGCTTCGTCAAGTTTAGTCTGAACTATTGCTAGTTCTTCTCTTATTCCGCTAAGATCTGGTGCCACGTATTGTTCGATTTTGTCTTTCATATTTGAATAGTCTTTGTAAAATTCAAAACCTCCCCATAGTGCCCCACTTATCATACCTAATAAAGGAATTATTAATAATAGTTTACTGCCGCCTACTTTCAGGCCTTTGTATTCTATTTCAGCCATCTTATATCTCCTTTTCATTTCCATCATGACTCTCTCTTGGAAGCCATTTATCGGAAGGTCTTAATGGATCGTTTTCAGAATCCCATCTTCCACTTAATCTAAGTACAAGATTAATTCCGTTGTCTTTTGCTAGTTTCCTAGCTTCGTCTATTTGGTGCTCGTTAAAACTAAAAGGTATCCATTGCCAGTAGACTTGTTTACCTTTTTTAACACCTAAACACATTGCATCAAATGACTGTTGCCAGTCAATTCCAACTCTATATTTGTGAGCTGTATCTTTTAGCCCATCAACTCCAAACCATAATTCATTATATTTATTTACATATGAATCATAAAGCTCTTCCCACCAGGATACTTTCTTTCCAGATCCATTTGTGTGAATTGCAAAGGTATTGTTAGTATTGTCCAACCATTTTGTAAATTCAATTAGGTTAGGATGATATATAGGATCACCCAAGTTACCACACATAATAACGTTTTTTGGTTTTGTTTTAATTACTAATTCTTTTGCATGATCTATATCTAAATCATCAATAGTATATCTTCCTCGTCTAATAGTCCTAGGGCATTTAGGGCATTCCAATATACACCTTTTACTCATTTCTAAATGTAATAGTATTCCTGTATTCATGATTTAACGTGTAACCATTCCTCTGTAGGCTTCTCAACTGATGTAAATGGTTTTCTACATTGGTCATAACAAGCCTTTTGTGCCCAATCTTTGGGATTCTCTTTTAAGTTTTTTACAAATTCTTTTAATTGTACATTTAAAATATCTTCAATAGTATTATAGTTTAAATTCCATTTTCTATTTTCATTTATTCTTCCTTTTTCACCTAACCAGCAACAAGGCCTTACTTGACTATTAGAAGTAACATAAAGTCTTTCAGCATTTTCACATTTTGGATAAATCATATAAACTTGCTCTTTCTAATTTTAAATAATCGTTTGTAGAGTGTGCTGGCTTAACACAGAAAGCTAATATTCCTAGCATTATGAATAGTAATAATGTAAATCTTAAGTCCATCCTGCTACCCTCTATATCCGTCATTTGTTTGTTCTTTCTTTAAAATTAAATTGTAATCCAAACACAACTCCTGCTCTGTTTTCTTCTAATGCTGGCATTACAAAAAAATTCTTATATCTTAACCTTGTCATTGGTACAACATCATAATCATATCCAGTAGCAACTCCAAGATCTAATGTCAAGTCTTCACTTATGTTTAACTTGTATGCCCCTACTAAACTTGTTCTATCTAAACTATTATAGTATGCACCCACAATAGTCTTATCTGTTTCACATACGGCATAAGGATGTGCTTGATTATACTCATTTGCTAATCCTATATGCATAGACAGAGCCAAACCTAATACTAGACAACTCATTATTCCATACCCTCATATTGCATATCAACCATTTTCTTATGTAATAGTTCACTTGCTAGTCCATTTCTTAACCCACGTTGGTTCTCTGGTATTTTCTTATCTTGATATATTGCTTCTGGTTGATAAAAGTTTATGCCTGGTATATTATATTTACCGTATTCATTAAAACCCGGCACATAATTAATTAGTGATGCAATTAATTGTTGTAAGGCCGCCTGGTCTTTTAATGATTGTGCTTCTCCCATTAATATTGCTAATTTTTCTAATTTCTTTTTAATAATTTCTTTCATTTTCTTTTTCTTAGCCGCCGCTTTTTCTTTAGCAGATAATTTCTTTACTTTTTTATTTTTTGTTTCTTTTTTAACTACAACTTCTTCGCTATCTGATTCTTCTTTTTCTTCACTTTCTTTTTCTTCTGATTCTTCTTCTTTTTCATCAGTACTTTCCTCTTCAGTACTTTCCTCTTCAGTGCTTTCTTCCTCTGTAGACTCTTCCTCAGTACTTTCCTCTTCTGTAGTTTCTTCCTCTGTAGTTTCTTCTTCTGTAGTTTCCTCTTCTACTGTATTTTCTTCTGTTGTTTCTTCTGTTGTACTATCTTCTGTTGTTGTTTCATTGTTTGTATCTGTTTCTGGTTCAGATACTTCTGGTTCCATTTCTAGTTCTTGTTCAATTTCATTTTCTACTTCTTGCTCTATTGATTCTATGCTTATATCTGGTAATTCTATTTCTATATCTGGTATCTCTACTTCTGGTGTTGTGTTTGTATTGTTAGTTCCAACACCTGTATCAATTTCTATTTCAGGTAATGCTATTTCTGGCTCTGGGGCTGTAGGAATAACTACGATTGGTAAGTCAGGAGTTTCAAGTATATCATCTACTATGGAATCACCTGTTCCAGTTCCATCATCTATATCAGTAGGATCAGAAGGTGTAACTGGTGCTACATAACCTGGACACATATCATCATATTGTGGATTAAGTAAACATTGTTTATCAAAGTATGCTTGTTCATAACCTGTACATTGTACTGAATATGTTGCATCTAAATCACATTGTTGCTTTAAGTATGCGGCTTCGTATCCATCACAACTGCTATCGTGTAAAGGATCTAAATTACATTGTTGAGTTAAGTAAGCGGCCGCATATCCATCACAGCCGGTATCATACAATGCATCTAAACTACATTGTTGATTGTAATAGGCTGTGGCATAACCTGCACACCCACTATCATATAAAGGATTAGCGGCACATTGGGCATTATAGAATGCTTGAGCATAACCTGGACACCCTGCATCATATAATGCATTGGCGGCACAATTTGTATCATATTCATATTGTGCAAGAGCCGTCGCATAACCTGGACAACTAGGATCGTATAAGGCTGTATCTGTGCAAGGGTTTGTTCTATATGTAAACCATGTTTGTAAATCACTTACAACTGGTCCATAATATCCATCCCAAGCACCTTTGTCTGCTCCTACAAATCTAAAACGAACATCACCTAATTGATTTGGTGTGTATATTGTTCCTATTTTATCTACGTGATTATAAAATTCTATATTACCTTCTACTACTTGCCAACGTACTGATCCTTGTGTTACTTCATTTGCACTATGACTATTTGCTCCATTCCACAGATACCATTTATCCATAGACCAAGTCTCTGATTTAATTACTGTACCATTTGCATCAGTAATTTCAATATCAACAACTAATTGGTCCCATTGATTTTTGTAAGCACCATCAAGTACTTCACCTGTATTTTGATTTACTCTGTTGTTAAGATTGTTGTTACAAAAATTACTTGCTGTTCCACTACCTTGATTTGATGTATTGAAGCAATGAACATACTTCCATTTGTAGTGAGCTTTGTCTACACTTATTCCTGATGCTGATAATGCTTGATTGATTGCTACGGTTAGTTCAAATGTATTAACACATTCTCCCCATCTTACAGTTTGTTTACTCCAGTTTGAACTGTTTACTTGGGCCGCGGTAGTGCCAGAAGGACAGCCACCATAAGGAGCTGTTATAGTCCCTTGACTTAAATTTTGTGTAGTAGGAGAAGTAGTAGTGTCTGCTAAACTGTTAGAGTAACAGAAGCAACAACAAACTAGCACCAACACCCATAGCCGCGCCTTCAAGTTTATCATTTTTACGTGTTTCCTGTTCTATGGCACTAGGTAAAAGTTCTTTATTCTCTTCAGCGTCCCATTCTGCTTGAGCTTCTTCACCTATCTTACCTCTAAATGGACAAGGAGTTCCTGCCATCTCCATGGCTTTGAATACTCTTGCGTCCTGACACATAATACTTACTGCGGCGACCTTCATACCCATATCATAAATTGTTTTAGATAACTTGAGTCTTTCACAGTTTAAATCTCTAACTGTTGATCCTCCACTAATACCTAGTATCTGGGTTTGTACTGCACCAGATACACCTACTGTACATAGGTCTGAATTACTGCTATTGATACTTGGTGATATTGCACTTGGTGGTGGGCTTTTTACTGTCGTTTCTGTTGTCCCTTTTGTAGTGACATTGCTTGTTGATTCTGTTACGATAGGGTCTGACAATGCCTGCCCAGCAAATAACGTAACGATTGCAAATATAAAAAATGCTCTAATAAATACTGTCATAGTATTGTTGACTCCTATATAACATACTAATATCCTAAAGGATAATTAACTATATACATATTTATTAAAAGGTGTAAAAATATTTACATTAGTTTTAATGATAAAAGGAAAGAAATATTATGTTTAAACACCAAGCTATAGAACAAAACCAAAAAGAGCAAGATGCACTCTTCGAGGCAATGGAACAGTTAGATTGGACTACTAAAGTTGATAGTGTTCCACTTGGTACAGAAGTAGAGAATCTAGAAAAAGAAAGAATAGTTAATGCTTTAGCATTACATGATGGTAATAGGACTAGAACTGCTGATCAATTAGGGATTGGTAGGACTTTGTTAATACATAAATTAAAGAAATATAATTTAGTCTGAATCTTTGCCCCACCTTATAAGATTCCATAGACGTTCGTGAAAGTAAAATGCAATAGTGTTCGCTGTCAATTGAATGACAGCTATAGAACCACTTATTGTAAGATCTCGTAGAATAGCATAGCTGATTATAAAAGTACACAATGTACCAGTTAATCGCCAACTAATAGTCTTTATTAAACTTCTTAACCTCGTATCCATAATAATATTTAGTCATAAAAAAAGGGCGACATTTCTGCCGCCCTAGTTCTGGGGGATATACTCCAGCTTATTTTGCCGGTATTACATCTTCCTTGAAGATAGCAGGCTTACCTGTAAACTGTAAAAAGTCTACTAGATTTGCATACGTATCTCTTTGAATTTGATTACGTAAAATGTCAAGTGCCGCTTTCATATCGTCTCCGATAATCCATTCGTACTTACCAGTTTTTACATAGATCTTTGCCATTGACTCTGGGTCTGCTGTCATTGCTTTGAATGCCGCAACTAACTTAGGCGTGTTTGGATTATTTCCTTTTGTCCAAAGTGCCTTTTGCATAACGTCACGGAAGTTTCTGCATAGCTCAAATGCTTTCCAGAATTCACCTGATGGTGCTTCGCCCCACTTCTGTTCAAACACTTCATGAATTGATTTGTTTGGCCAGTTTGGATCTGCATCAATCTCACCTGTTTCCAAGTTGAATACACCTTGTGAAAACCACATTGTTGAGTAGTCTTTACCTGTGTAATACTTGTTGTAGGCCGCTGTTGATTCACGTGTTACATTTAGTTCACCTCTTTGGTAACCTAATCTACGTTCACCACCTGATAAACCTTTAACATATGTATATTCAGTGTTAAAGATTTCTTTAGCTTTTTCCATAGTTAGACCTGGTCCACCTTTAAGTAAGATGTGGGCCATCATGTCTGGGTTCATACCTGAACCTGCTGAGAAAATAATCGGCTCTTTATATGGGTCGATTTCATTTCTGTGACCGTTGATGATAGTTAAGTTCATCATTCCGATTGGATCATATTCATAGTAGTTATAGTCAACTTTGTCAACTAGGTATGATACACCGTTACCACCATGTGATACCATTACGACTTTATCATCGTTTTGTAGTTCGTTATGGAACTTATTAAAACCAGGAATATCATTTGCTCCTGGAATATGCATGATCTTGATTCTTTCACCTAAGTGTTTCTCAAGTTCTTTTGCTACGATCGAAGTCCATACAGATGTACCTGAACCAGGCTTCTGTGGAACAATGAACGTATAATCGGCTAGTGCCGCATTAGCTAAAAATGTGAATCCTAAGATTGCACCAACTAATAGTTTCTTCATCATGTTCTCCTTTATTAAACGAAGTCTATCTTCGCTTTATTAAAAAATAATCCCCAAATTGCGGCTATTATTGCTAGTGCAATAAATGTTGCCGGTACAGGGCTTAATAACATATCTTCCCAACCATAATTATAAGTCTGGAATTGTACATAACTTTTTTCAACTCTCTCACTTAGAATAAATCCAATTAAGAAACTTACTCTAGAGAATTTGAAATACTTTAAAAATACACCAGCTAAACAACACATACCAAAAATGATATAGTCATCCATTAAACCTGTGTATTGTGTGCAAGACCATATCAGCGATGCTAATATTGGCCAAAAGTAAATTTGAAATGGAATGTTAGTAATATAAACTGCATATTTGATAAACGCATATGCAATAGGTAATATTATTAATAAACTCCATAAGTAACTGCTCAGCAATACGTCAAAGAAATGTTCGTCCATTAATACACTTGGTGTACCAAGTTCTAGACCAACATACATCAATAAACCCATTACAATAACTTCAAAAGGTGCACCCGGAATACCAAATAAGATTGTAGGAACATAACTGGTTGCTTTTTGTGCATTGTTTGCACCTTCACATCCAATAACGCCTCTTACATTTCCCTTTCCAATATTCTCACCTTTTTTACCAGCAACTGCTACTGTTTGACTATAGGCAAACCAATCAGCGATGTTACCACCAATACCTGGAATTAATCCAATAAAGCCTCCAATGAAGCCTCCTCTTAATCCATCCCATTTGTATTTCCAACTGTCTTTGATTCCTTGCCACAGTTGGCCTATGATAACGCCGTTTGTTAGACTGATTTTTTGTGCTCTCATTTTGTAGGCACTCAACAATTCTGGAAATGCTAATACACCTGCCATAACAGGTATCATTTGAATTCCATCACCTAAATACTCCCAATCGAGCCAATTTAACGAGCCTTCTTCAAAGCTCGGTATAACTGTAATCCAACGTGTTGCCGCTGTCTCTGGATCCATTCCAACGTGTCCTAAAAGAATACCGCCTATTAAAGCAAATATTCCTCTAACCCAATACTTGCTTGAAATGAAAATAACACAGGTCATTGCAAAAATTAAGAATGCAAACATCTCTATACTACCAAAATATAACACAATCTGTGAATACCAGGGTAAGAATAAAAATACTAATACACCCCAAATTAATCCATTGACCCAACTTGTTGATATTGCCGCACTCAATGCTCTTGCGGCCTCGCCTCTACGACTCATTGGAAATCCATCAATCATAGTAGCCGCGGCACCTCCAGCACCCGGTACGTTCATTACTACACCACAAAAACTGTCTCCTATACTAGAAGTTACAACTACTGCGGTTGTGAATACTACTAGCATATATGGATCGTGGAACATATGCACGAATGCATAAACTGCAATCAGTCCGGTGGTTGCACCTGCAACTGGAATTAGTCCTACAAAGAATCCGTAAGCTACACCTAGTAGTAAACAAGCAAGGTAAGTCTCAAACACTTATACTTCTCCGTTTATTTTATGATTTGAAATTGTCAAGCTATCGAAATAGCAACCCAAAAAAACCTATTGTAAATTCTGGGTATACTTGCTCCCTTGCACTCGCTCTGGGTATTGTATATTGACGTTTGAAATGATAGTACAGCTCTGCACTATTACTTTTATTTATCATCTGTAAGATAAAACACCTACATAATGATGAATTTCTTATATTTTCTTTAAAACAAAGTAATATCTTGAGCCTCTTTCGCCCATATCTTGATTTAAAGTAACCAATTCGCAACCCAATCTATCTGCACTATTGATAATGAATTCACTTGTCCACTCGAAAAAGTCTATCCATTTTGCTTCAGGTGCTTCATGTTGTGTGCCTGGATTAGCTCTGAAATATAGTAATCCGTTTTGTTTTGTTAGACTAACTGCGTGTTCTAGTTCTGTGTAAATTTTATCTACTGTACCAAAATTAATACTACCTAAACATATGATAACATCAAAATTGGTTTGTGCATTATAGTCTAATATTCCTACTTGTACATCTGCCCTTTCATTGTAAGGATCGATGCCGATAAGATTATTAATCTTACCTTTAAATTCATTGTAACCACAGCCCAAGTCTAAAACTTTCTTGGGCTGTAGGTTGTTCACTTCATCAATTATTGATAATCCACTATACTTGTATCTTTTAGTTTGTGGTTGCCATACCTTACTGAAATAGTTCTTAAGTACTTCATGATCAATTAATTCAGTAAGGTTTGCTAAATTATCAAAAGAGCTAATATTAATATCAACACCAAATGTTCCATTAATAGCCTTTCTTAATAAGTTAGTATCTCGCATAAGCTGAGGACTTGCGGTAAACATAACTTGTAATTGTTTTATGATTTTACTGTTCATTAGTTATTAGTGCCTTCTTATTCTCTTTATTCTCTTTAATGATTTCTTTTCTTATCTTATTCTTTGCTGGAATAGATGCTATATCTACTGCGGTTACTGTTAGTCCTCCTACATACAATATAGGTGGACCAAAACAACCAGTTAGCATCAAGCAAGTAACAATTAATAGAACAGTTCTCATTATTTTTCTTTGGGTATCTTAACCCATCTGTCTACGGCAGTTCCTTTACGATTTGTATACTCCACTCTTAACTCTTTTGTTCCTTTTGGAGCTGAATGACAAACTGATTTAAATATTTTCTTTAAACCTAGTCCTTCTTTCTCTTCGTTAAACTCTTTGCCGTCGGAGATTTTAATACTTATCTTTCTACCCATTAGTCAAACTCCGATCTGACTATATGTTTTCTTAATGCTCTGACAAGTTCTTCTATCTTGTCTACTACAGAAATCATATCTTTATCTGTAATATACTTTTGTTTTTCTCTTAACTTGTCGTACTCTTTTAAGGGTATTGTTACTGTGCTTTGTTCGTTTTCAAACGATTTGTCATTATCGTAATCATCTACACTTGTCATAACCCTCCTTGGTTACTGTTATTACATTACTGCTTTTTTAGACGTCATTTCATTCTTTTTATCTTGAATTTCTTTACGTCTTGCTTTTGATAACTTGCCCATCTCACCTAATGCTTTTCTTGCTCTAGATGCGGCCGCTTTTACGCCTTTAGTTTCAAATGCTTCTGACTCACTTAAATAAGTTTGATAGTGTGCCATTATCTGTTCATGTGTACTCATATTTCCCTTTCCTTACCCAAAGTGTTTTGTAATACTTTCAGGTAGTTTAGCTTTAATTGGAGCCCAAATAGTGGACTCTATTTTTCCAATGTAAATTGGTCTTGGAATTAACCATCCTATTAATATTCCTATAATTAAAGTAGTCATATTTTATAGTTCTCCGTTCTTTCGCATTCCATCGCGAATGCCTGTAGCACTAATCTTATGGATCTCTTCTCCTAGATCGTGCTGGGTAAATGTATACCCTACTCCCCTTCCATAGCTTATATCAACTATGTTAGGAACAATCATTATAACATATTCCTCGTTATATGTAAAGCCTTCTTTTGCTAGTTCTTTCTTGATATTTTCTTCAACATCGGTAACAATAAAAGGATTATCATCTTGTTTCATAGTACGTCCACCTGACGCATCTGTTGATCTTGGAACAGTTCTAATTTGAATACATACTTGTCCTGTTTCAGCAAGAGCTTTTTTAAACAATTCTGTATGACCAGAATGCCAAGGTTGCCATCTTCCTAACATTTGAGTAGTTGGTTTAAATCTATCAAACATTATTTCAATACCTCAATATCTGCGTTTGTTTCAATTACTACACGAGCTCCACAAGATAGTATAGGCTTTTCGTTGCCTCCATATCGTACAACCGAGTCACCATTTATTTTAACTTCATGACAATAGGTATTTGTTTTACCTTCTTTGATTGTTATAACTGGTTCGTTTGTACCATGCTTTTTGTTTGCCCTTATCTTATGTTGGTTAACGTGTATGTATTTTTTTGCCATCTTTTTCACTTTTAATAATCATTTCTTTTATTCTTATCATTTCGTTCTTATAGTGTTCGTATGCTTTTAAATAACCTGGGTCTTGAGTCTCTACCCATTGTCTACTTGCAATGTCACAATTATTTTCTAAGTTTATTAAAATAGTTCTATATTGCTCTCTAAGATTCACTACTACTCTCTTTTAAAAGGTTATTTGGTTTTTGTATTGGCATTCCACTTCTGTCAAACCATCTATTATCATCTGTTACATAACAATAACTTCTAAATCTAATTCCGTCAAGTCCTTTTATTGATGTTGCTCTTTTGTGGATTTTTCCTTTATACTCGGTAAAGTCTTTGTTGATTAATTTCATTGAACCTCCACTAGCAGGTTCTCCATATATTCTATCAATAGGCTGATCGTTTTCACCAACCATATTACTAACTACTTGTTCGTTCATTTTCCTCCCAGGCTTCTGGACATATTTTCTTCATAGCTTGTATGATTTCTTCTGTTGTCCATTTTCCTTTTATTTGTTTATCTAACTCAATAGATCTGTTGTGTTCTCCTACAAATATCTTTAAGTATTCTTCTTCTGTCATTACTTCGAATGCTTTGGCATTTTCTTTTCAACAAACCAAACGTGCTTTTGTATTACAGGATCAAACTTTCTTTGTCTTAATTTCATTGTTCTCTTTTCTCCTTTAGTTGGTTTCTTTACGTAATACCTTGTACCAGTATCTGTTTTATTATCTTCTGGTACCATCATTTTTATTTCATAAGTCTTTTTACTAGACTTTTTATTTGCCATAAATCTCTTTTTCTTCCTGTATCTTATCTCTTACTTCTTGTAAGATTAGATAGGACCACATTTGTGCATCAAAGTGTGTACAGACGAAATCAGGATTAACTGGTTCTTCAAACATTTTGTTTGTGTCTTCAAATCTTCCTTCTTTGATTGTGTTCATCCATATTGTATAATCAGCATCAAATTCTGTTCTAGCAAAATTAGTAGGGCAAATAAAATCTGCTACAACTACTCTATTATCTGAGATTGCTTTTGCTGATAACAATCTCATTCTTTCTGCTTGTCGCATACGACCTTGTTCTGTAAAGTCCCAATCGTCTGCTTCTTCTCTAACTTTGTCAGCATTGAGCCATACTGCATTTAATGCCGGTACTAACAATTTTGCTAATGTAGTTTTTCCACTACCCGGCAATCCCATAATTAATATTTTCATTCCATCATCATTTTTTTAGAAGGTGCTTTTGGATCATCTTCAATTGGATACTGCATTTTATATTCATCTGGATTATTTCTAGCCCATTCTCTTTCTTTGTACCAAGTATACACGAAGTGCCAAAGTATTGCACCTATTGTAACTAATGCCAATCCAATACATATATCTATTAGTGTGCTAATCATATTTTCCAACTCTTAATTTGATCTTTGGTTGGTTTCATTGGTTCACACTTTTCTATTTTGCCACCTTTTGCTAAAAACTTTTTCATTGCTTCATCTAGTTTCTTTTGCAACTGCTCTGGTGACGGTTTTAAGTAGTCTTTTTTATGTTCACTCATTTTTATATTTTTCTATTTGTTCTTTAGTCCACTTGTTACCTTTGTAATCTCGTTCACTAAATGGTAACGGTGTTCTGTCCACATACAATCTGTTTGGACAACTATATATCTTTAAAGTTCTTGCGAACTCTTTTGTTGTATCTGAGCACTGGTAAAAGCAAAGTAGATCTTCTTTAACAATAATATTATCTCGTAAACTACAAGACATCATTCCTGCTACTGCAAGTTCTAGCATCATGCTTTTCTTACCTTAGTAACCCATATCTTATCTAAAACAAAGTACCATACAGAATTAACTAATGGTTCAATGATAGCATCTGATACTGCGACCCACATCTCAATGCCTGGATCAAGTATCTTTAGTATTGTGGCCGCTATTATAAAGTGGCCAATAGTAAACACTATTGTTCTAAGTAGTGTTCCTTTATTTGTTTCTATAAATTTGTTTATTGTTAGTAGCATTATTACTTGTCTTTCCTGTTATAAATCCTAGGCCGAAACTTACTGCAATTATAGTAGTTATTGCTAGGCCATGCCATATTAAAAATTCCATTATAGTTCCTTTACTCGTTGTTTTGCTAAATGAATAGTTTCATCGTTTGCAAGTGGTAGTTCTTTTTCGATTAAGTTTGTTTCAAACTGTTCAAAGTAAAACTTGTTTGTAAGTTTACCTAAATCAGTACCATAATCGTTTAGTGCTTCGTTGCTGAACTTTTCTAGTATTACTTCAGCATTATATAAATCGTATTTAATCTTATTATTGTCAAACACCTCTCTTATAGTTCTATAACCGTGGGTTTGACGTCCTGTACACTTAAATTTAAGGTCTGCGTGTTCACATACTATCTCTTGGCAATTAGGTCTACCAGGATATTTCTTGTGTCCATAAAACTTTGCCATATGAGTTTTGAATCTAGCTTTAACACCTTTAAGTGTCATACCAATATAGAATGGAACCTTGTCATTGTACATTATTCTATAAACATATCCACCTTGTGGATTGTCTGCTAAAACGTCTTTGACTGTTGTTTTATATTTTTTTATATTCTTCATTTACTTTATTATACACATTATTTTGATTTTGTAAAGACTTTTACTTTATATTTTTCTTGCCAACGTTCTGCATCTTCTTCTGTGTCTACCATTGGCTCACCTTTTATGTTTAAACTTGTATTAAGTAACATAGGACAACCAGTTTCCTTGTACCAACGTAACAACAATCTATATAGTCCTTTGTGTTGTTGTAAGTTTACTGTCTGAACTCTACTTGTTTTATCTATATGAGCTATAGCTGGAAATTCTTTAGGATATCTACACTTGCTGGTGTACTGCATATAAGGTCCAACTGGTCCATCAAAGTATTCACTTGCAAACTCTTCCATTATAACTGGTGCAAATGGTCTAAATGCTTCTCGCTTCTTAACTGTATTAACCAAGTCTTTTACATCTGCTCCACGTGGGTCTGCTAACAAACTTCTATTACCCAATGCACGTGGTCCAAACTCTGCTGGTCCATTTGCTACTCCAACTAATCTATTTGTTTTTAGTTCTTGTAACAATTCGTCAACAGGATAGTCTCCTCTAATGTTAAAACCTAAATAAGGACCTTTCCATTCAATAAATGTTTGTTCTTTTGCTAGTACGGCTCCCATACTGCTACCTGCATCACCTGGGTTTGGCATTATCCAAACATTCCCATCATATATCTCGTGTGCAATACTGTTGGCTACACAATTTAATGCACAACCTCCCATTACAACTAGATTCTTACTGTTAACAAGTTTGCGAGTTTCTTTTACTATATGATTGAATACATACTCATAAACAATTTGTGTACCTGCTGAAATATCTGCATAGTCTTTTATTTTGTTTAATTCAGGTCTCCACCAACGGCAACCTCTATGTAAATTATGTTTGAACTTTACTTTTAATGATCCATTTTGTAGTGGGTGGAAGAAGTCATCATATATTTCTTTATGTAGTCTTTTTGGATCACCTAATGCGGCCCAACCCATTAAAATATACTCTTCCTCGTTTGGCTTTAGTCCTACTCGTTGTGTCATAGCTGAGTACCACAAGCCTAAACTGTGGGGATAGCTTTGACTGTAAACTTTTTTAAGTTTGGTTCCTACGCCATGCCAAACGGTAAAAGTATCCCATTCGCCAATGCTGTCTACAACTATTACTGCGGCATCTTTGTATGGGCTAGTATAGTATCCAGCCGCGGCATGACTTTTATGATGCTCTGTGCTGGATTCATTTGAACCTATCATAGGAAATTGTATGCCATCTCTTATGTACTCTGGTAGGTAACTGCTCACTGATTGTTTCCGCAGAGCTGTTTTCCATTGTCTTGCCCAAAGCTGTCTGGTTCTTTTAATTAGGTCTCTTTCATAATACACCACTTCACTAGGAAGCCTAGCACCGTTGTGTGCTATTGCCTGTTGAAATATATCGTGAGATAATAGTCTATCGTTTTTAATTCTAGAACTACGTTCACCGTGTGCGGCGAATACTAAATCAAGTTCTGTTTTTGATTTGTTAAAAACACTAATGCTACTATCGTGGGTACCAACGTTTATTCCCCATATGGTTTTCATTGAAGAGCCTCTTTTAATTATAATTGTATTTATTATAGCATATTTTAATTAAAAAATCAACGATAAATACTGCATAAAGGGAAACTCAATGAAAAAACTAATATTATGTGGTTGTAGTCTTGGTGAATCTTGGATGCCATACTTTGATGGTAAGAAAAGAGATAACGATTCAACTCCAGATCACAATTACCAATTAGGACATTGGAAAAAAGTAACAAGGTTTCAACAAGCAGGTGGTACTCAAGGGTTAATGTTGTATAGACTTCTTAATCATTTTCTTGTAAACGAAATCAAAGATACAACTATTATGGTTCAATTAACCGGCTATAAAAGATCAACTACTGTTAGTGATCAGATTACTAACTCTGATGTAACTTATCAAAACAATATAACAGATAACTATGAGTTTATTATATGTGACCAAAACAACCAATCATCAGGCGAGGCGGATACTGCGAGTTTAATCCAAGTTCTTTGTATGCTATCAAAACTTGGTGCTAATGTATACGTATTCAGAGGCTGGCCAGGAGTGTGTAAACCTAAAGAATGGGAAACAACATATACTATTCTCAATGATGCCGGTGTTATAACTACAGAATTAGATTACTTAACCCTGGCCCACAACTCAAAAATAGATGATTGGATAGATGACAAACACCCAGGTGTAAGATTAGGTTGTATTGTATTTGATAACATATGGAAAGAACTAAATGCATACTAATAACTTAGAATTAGAGTTAACAACAATATGTACTTTAGGCTGTCCTGCCTGCCCTCGTAATTACCAAAAACATTTAAAAAAAGAATGGAATTTGGGAAATATGCCACTAGACAAAGTTAAATGGATTGCTGACAATACAAGTTTTAATCAATATTTGTTTGTTGGCTGTTATGGTGATCCTATATACCATCCTGATATAGTAGAGATACTAGACTATTACAACGGCAAAGGTAAAAATGTATTCTTGGAAACAAATGCCAGCAATACTAAACCAGAATTGTGGAATAGAATAGCTGAATTAAATTTAAGTAATACCCATTGGACTTTTAGTGTAGATGGACTAGAAGATACAAATAGCATTTATCGTATTCGTAGTAATTGGAAACATATAACCTATGCTATGAAAACTCTATTGAGTATGCCCAAAGAACGTAAACCACAAACATTGTGGAAGTGGATTGAATTCCCTTACAATCAACATCAAACAGACAAAGCCAGAGAACTAGCTAAAGAATTGGGATTTGATAAATTCGAAGCTCGTAGAAGCACACGTTGGATTCCATATTCTAGAACAACTACAAACATAGAACAATATCTATTCCCCAAAGAATTACAACTATGGAAAGAGAGAAACGCCAAACTATGAGCAAAATATATCCTAGATGTTTAGTTCACGAAGGTGATCCTCTGTTTGTTGGTCCAGATGGATATCTAAAACCTTGTTGTTTTGTAAACAATGCTAGAGACTGGAATGAATTCCTAGTGTGGGTTAAGGATAACAATTTAGATATAGAAGACCTAAATCTGTTTAATCAGGGATTAGATAAAATAAAAGAGAGTCCTACTTGGAAACTATTAAAAAAGCAATTAGAATCCCAAGATCCTAATTGCCCTGATGTTTGTAAAAGAATGTGTGATCACCCTACCGAGCGAAACCTACATCGTAAAGTTTAAGCTAAACGTTTACCTAACTCGTTAGCAACTGCTGATGCCATTGCTTGTTTATTTGTTACTACCTTAGCACCAACGGGCCATATAATAAACTTTGCAAGACGTAAATAAACAACTGCAAATGGAATACCAATTACTGTAATAGCTAACACACCTGCCATTATTACATTAAATATTGCAATAGCAATTCCAAATGGTAGGAATAAAATATTAGCAAGTAGTCCACCAAACTTTCGTAGACCTCCTACACTATTCTTTCCGTTTAATTCAGTTTCACGTATAATTTCTTTTCCATAAGGAAATGCACCAAGACTTGCTAAATTAAATAGAACCTTAGCAATAGGCCATCCAATAATAGTTACTGCCATACAAGCTGATGCAACTAGTAATACTAGAGCATTCAACCATCCGCATAGCACAAACCAAAACATATTAAAAAGTGATATCATTTTTCTTCTCCTGTGTTTAAATGATGAATTAGTCTAAACGATCGCCTGCATAAGCAGTGAACCCATATTGTTTGAATACTTCAGCACAAGCTTCAGCACCTGCACTTTTAACTTCAACGTTTTGCACGTTTAAATTACCTGGATTCCAAATCTTATAGCTACCACTATAATCTTTCTCAATACCTGCGGCCTTCATTGCACGACCCATTTTAGTATTGCCTTTTATTCCGTAGATGTTAACCCAAGCAAATCCACAAGGAAAGTTATCTTCACCACCTAGTCGCTCGTCTAAATACTTCTGACTAGCATTTTGGGCTGAGATTTTAGCCTGTGTTAATATTGTTTTGATTTCTTCTACAGTATATTGCTTTTGCATAATCGCTCCTTTTATTTAATATACAACTATAATACAGTAAGACTTCTTACTTGTCAACCTCTATTCCTAGATAGTCTTTCTTTAATATATCCAACTGTTCTATGCTATTTGGATACCTATCTAGTAGATCTTCAGCATCTAATACCGATTGTTCTACGTCCTCAAAGCGAATAGGGAATACATTCTTAACAACTGTAAATGGATCTCCAACCTTAAAGATCTGTGCCTCAATTCCTAATGTAAGAGCATACTTTTCTGCTAATGCTACTGTTGGGAATTGCTTTCCGAATATAGTTCCGGTTTGACTTGTGAATACATCATACATTATATCTTAATTCCTTGCTCTCTGGCGGCATTTTGCATAATAGGGGTTAGTACTTCTTCTACACGATCTTCCCAATGAGCCCAAACTAGGTTTGTAGCATAATAGGTATCTCGCATAGTAGGAGCGAAACCATAGATATCTTTAAACAATCCTCGCTTGTTACAAAGACCATTATTAAACAGATCATAAGCGGCATTTTGTGCTCTACGAAAACGATCTAAATGTTTGTTCTTTGAATTGGGATTCTCACAACGACCTTCTGCTGGAAGTAGATCGTTTAATGTATTATTAAGAACACTAAAACCTTGATTACAACCCCAAGTATTCTTAAACAATTTTTCTTGATATCCTTTGTACATATAAGTACTCCTCTTTTCTAACTATACTACTATAGTAAGACATCTTGCTAGTATTGTCAACCTTTTTATGCTATTTTTCTTATCTTTTTTGACATTATTTTAGTCTAAAGAAAGCCTGTATATCAACCTTGGTTAAACCATAAACATCTGATCCAGGTTCCATTACATCTATAATCTCCCCTTCATAATCACTGGATTCTAATTGTGCTATTGCGTCTGATTTGCTAATAGCTTTTATATAATGTACCTCAAACATCTTGTGATTACCACGGCTATTCTCGGGTCTAACACGTATCATATAGTTTTGTTTAAGTGTATTCAGCTTCATATAACGTCCTTTTCTTATTGTAATACTGTGTATTATACACGAATTCCTTACCAAGATCAAGCATTATACCCTGGTTTATAATAGGGATTAATTGGTAATAATAATGGTTGACAAATAACCAAACCCCTTATATATTAGCTAACTAGGCGGTAATAAAGGGCTTTAGCAAAACCCGTACCTTATTCGTAAGTAAGCAACCACCGATCCTAGATATATTTTAGCACCTGGATTATATAGCAGGCCAGGAAAACCTAATTAGCTATTATTAGGGTAACCCATAATAGTTCGTAACAATACGTGTCAGCTTACAACCGTATGTAGTGCAGAGAAGTTACCTCGGACCTATACGTCATTACTGTTAATAGTGACCAAAGGAGCACTTTGTTATTAACAGTAGTGTTTAGGGTTTTCAACACTCAGATGGCGGGTTTATCAACCCTCCTAGATCATCTGCGAAGCACGGCTCGCAAAATTTTTCAACACTATTAATAACTGCGTATATAACAGTTCTTTACCAATATCTCACTCAATACACCATAAATAATAATATGAAAGTATACTCCGTAAGTTATAACGCAGGAACTGGTGGAACGTGGCTAACCTGGTTTATAAATCAACATAGTGGCTTTCAAAATTATCCCATAGAATTTAATGAACAAGCTCTAGATTATACTGTAGGTGATGACTTAATGTGGCATTATGATAAAGAGTCT
>Ga0208277_1000035_pt1 | contig 71817 bp, 67 predicted proteins | sample ETNtaG_5_FD_185782 | JGI IMG/M metagenome (GOLD analysis project Ga0208277, IMG submission 185782) | Marine microbial and viral communities from oxygen minimum zone, Eastern Pacific Ocean - ETNP201406SV205 (SPAdes) (version 2) | ecosystem: Environmental > Aquatic > Marine > Oceanic ...
ATATGGGAGCTAAAATCATACTTTGTGACCCGCACCGAGCGACTGTAATTGGTCATGATTTCAAATCCTCCCTCAAAGCAACTACGATGACTTCCCCCGATATTCGAGCGGGAATTTCCTTGTTGATCGCTGCCTTGTCGGCAAATGGCACGAGTACCATTCACAACATCGAACAAATCGATCGCGGATATGAACGCATAGTCGAAAGACTGCAAGCCATAGGCGCCGATATCAAGCGGGTGTAAAACCCAATAGAGTCTCTATCGTTTCTCCTGCATTTTTGACTACAATATTTGACTTCGTTCCAATTATTTCCCCATTTTTTACGCCAACTAAACGGGCGTTTACAAACAAAACAAATCTTTTCAGGGAGGTTTTCTTTTTTTACCCCTCTCATTTGTTTAAAGCCGATTTATAAGTTTCCAAGCACCTTTCGCGTGCCATTTTATGATCAACAATTGGCTGTGGATATGCTGATGTCTGATAATCTGGCACCCATTTTTTGATGTATGTATGGTCTTTGTCAAATTTTTTGATTTGCTCGGTAGGATTAAAAATCCGAAAGTAAGGTGCTGCATCCACACCACACCCAGCAACCCATTGCCAATTGCCAACATTGCTTGCCATTTCATAATCGAGGAGCTTTTCGGCAAAATAGGCCTCTCCCAAGCGCCAATCGATAAGCAAATGTTTGCACAAAAAACTACCGACTAGCATCCGAATCCGATTGTGCATAAAGCCCGTTTCATTTAATTCTCGCATACCAGCATCCACAAAAGGATAACCCGTTTCCCCAGCGCACCAACGCTTGAACTCCTCAGGGTTGTTTCGCCATTCGATGCGGTCGTATTGGGGTTTAAAGCTTTTGTTTTCGGTATGTGGAAAATGCCAAAGAATCTGCATAAAAAATTCTCGCCAGATCAACTCCTTTAAAAAGGTTTGATTCGTGGACTCCAGGGCCTTGGCAATCGCTTTTCGAATGCTCAACGTACCAAACCGCAAATGAACTCCGACTTTAGAGGTTCCTGCAACAGCTGGGGTGTTTCGTCTTGCCTCGTACTGGTCTATGATTTCATCCGAAGTGTCGTACTGCGGTGCTGTTATCTTTGATGTTGTAAAACCGATATCTGTTAAAGTAGGATTGTTATGATCTGCAAGGGTCGTGAGTATTTCAAAATCATCAATGCGATAGCTTTTGAGATACTTTTGTCGATCAAATTTGTCGAGCCATAATCGGGAATAGGGAGTGTACACTCGGTAGGGCGTACCATCAGATTTAACGACTTCATCTCGTTCAAAGATAACATGGTCTTTATACGTTGAAAAGGGAACATCATTTTCAGAAAGGAGTGCCTTGATTTCTGCATCTCTTTGTCTGGCATAGGGCTCATAGTCGCGGTTTGTGTAAACTGCATGAACTGCATTTGAGCTTAAGATTTTTCGAAAAATATCGATTGGTTTGCCGTGATAGACATGAATTTTTTTGTTCGACTCAGTGAGTTGTTGATTGAGTTCTTCAATCTGTTGGTGTAAAAAACAGACGCGCGCATCTTCTTTTGGAAGGCGATTTAAAATATCACTGTCAAAAATAAAGATGGGTAATAATTTTGTCTCATTTTTTATCGCATGATAAAGTCCGACGTTGTCGTCCAAACGCAAATCCCTACGAAACCAAAACAATGCAATCGAGTCCAAATTAATGTGTGTTTAGCGTTGACATTCCTCCATCTAGTCCGAGGATTTGGCCCGTCATCCAGCTACTATCATTGCTGAGTAAAAAGCGTGTCATTGCTGCGATATCATCCGCTTCACCTATACGCTTCAATGGGTGTCGTTGTGCTGACTTTTCCATTTTTGCTTCGTTGTTTAAAAATCGATCTGCCAAAGGTGTATTTGTGATTGATGGTGCAATTACGTTAACTCGCGTCTTGGGTGCAAGCTCAGCAGCAAGTGATTTACCCAGACCTTCAAGGGCTCCTTTAGATGCCGCTACACTAGCGTGAAAGGGCATACCTACTTTTACAGCTACGGTACTGTACAACACCACACTGCTATTGGTTGTGAGCTTTGGGAGAACTGCTTGCAAAGACTTGACAAAGCCCATGACATTGATTTGAAAATCTGCCTCAAACGCTTCTGGTTTTAGCCCCTTAAACGGGCGCAAATTGATGCTCCCTGGACAATAAACGAGTCCCGATAGTTCAGCGGGTAAGTCGAGTGTGGACAAATCATCATTAGTTACATCAAAAGGAAGGTGATGGATGTCGAGTCCTGTTAGGGAATCCGATGATCGGGAGGCGATATAGACCTCATGATTTTGAGTTAGTAGTTTGGCGGTGGCCAGACCAATCCCGCTTGATCCGCCGATAAGTAAAATGTTCTTTTTCATATGTTATTTATATTTTCCAAAAATGCTTTCGAGCTTTTGTTCACGATAATCAAAAATTGATTTGACTTTCTTTTTGACAAATAGCCAGTGGGCAAATCTCCCGAGAAACCCCAAAGGAAGTTTGTAATCAACGATATCTGTCATCTGAACACCATTGGGAATCTCTTTGATAAAATGTTTGTGGTGCCAAAACGTATACGGCCCAAAGCGCTGCTCATCAACAAAATAATGCCCCTTTTCAACATGCGTAATTTCAGTCACCCACCTAAATGGAATTCCGAGAATGGGGGTGAGGATATATTGTATGATTTGCCCTGGAAACATCTTTCGATCAGCACCGGATATGATATCAAAGCCCATATAATCTGGCGTAATCGTTTTTAGGTTTTTGGGATTTGATAAAAAATTCCATGCCTTTTCCATTTCAATCGGTAAATTTTGTTTGGATTTATAGCTGTACACGTTTTTTCATTTTTGTCAAAGATACTATTTTGTTTAATGAATTAAAAAAAAGATTAAACAAAATAAATTGTTAAAATTCAACATGATTTATACAAAAAGTGTAGCTTAGAAATTCTAAATTATAAAAAATGAAACCTATATTTTTTTTATCTCTATTATTGATCTCTTTCACGATTCATGCACAGTTACCACGACCACAACTCAGTCCGAAAGCAAAACTGGTTCAAACGGTCGGATTATCGGAGGTGACAATTGAATATTCTCGACCAGCGGTGCGAGATCGAAACATATTTGGTGACTTGGTTCCCTATGACGTTTTATGGCGTACGGGTGCAAACCAAAATACGATAATCACCTTTTCTAATGATGTAACGGTTTCTGGTAAATCTCTATCTAGGGGAACCTATGCTCTGTATACCATTCCGAAACAAGAGGTTTGGATGGTATATTTCTATAATGAAACCAATAATTGGGGGACGCCTTCAAACTGGGACGAAGACCAAGTGAGTCTTGCTCTTCGAGCAAAAGTGCAAACTATCCCTCATGCAGAATCATTTTCCATTTCACTTGAAAACATATCCATAGATTCAGCGGATTTGCAACTAGCTTGGGAACAAGTCGCGATACAGATTCCGATTACTTTTTCAACAAATGAAATTATGATGTCTCACATCTCAAAAATGAACGTAGACTCTGCCTCTGCCAATGATTTATACACTGCTGCTGTTTATTATTTAAATAATGATAAAGATTTGCAAAAAGCAAAGGTATGGATTACAAAGGCAGTTGACTTAAGAACCGATGCGTTTTGGTTTTTTCGTCAGAAATCATTGATTCATAAAGAACTTGGGGAATTGGATTTGGCCATCGATGCTGCGAAAACCTCACTTCAATTGGCGACAAATTCTGAAAACCAACAATACATCGACCTCAATAAAAAACAATTGGCTAAATGGGGTGCTGAATAAGAGAGATTAAAAATAGTTTTGGATAAACCCGTGCAGTGCCTGAAAGGTTTGCATGCATGGCAATCCCATCACGTTTGTATGAGACCCATTGATCTCTGAAACAGCATAGAGCCCAAATGCATCCTGAATTCCGTAGGAGCCCGCTTTATCCATGGGGCTACCAGTTGCCACGTATTGTTCAACAAGGTCTTCGTTTAAATTCGTAAACTTGACATCAGTAAAGCAGTTGATGGTGTGTTGTTGGTTGGCGGTTGAAAAGCAAACTGAACTAATGACCCGATGTGTTTTTCCAGAAAGCGACAGTAACATCCGTTTGGCATCTTCTTCCCTTTTGGGCTTTCCAAGTGCTTTTCCCTCAAACCAAACAATCGTGTCTGCTGTAATCACGAGTTGATTAGGATTTAGATCGTGCTGAAATACCTTGCCTTTTTGTTGTGCTAAATTGTCGGTAATCTGTTCGGCTTGTAAAAGAGGGTCAAATTTCTCATCTATTGATCGTAGTTCTACACGATGCCTGATCTTCATTTGCTCAAGCAGCTTTTGTCGCCTTGGTGAGCCCGAACCAAGGATGATATCTACCGTTTCAGGAATGTTCATTTTTTATCGTTTCTCGCTTCAAAAAATGCACCCCATTTACCGTGGATTTTTAAGGTTTGTTCTATTACATCCCTAACACATCCCTTTCCACCAGAAACATGTGAAATATAATCAGCAGCAGCCCGGACTTCAGTTACGGCGTCGTTTGGACAAGTGGCAAGGTGCACTTGATTCATAACGGGAATATCTGGAATATCATCCCCCATAAACAAACTTTCACTGGCTTTTAGGTTGTTTTCCGCAAAATAGGTTTGAAGAACACTAGCTTTATCATGAATGCCGAGATACACATCTTTTACACCCAAATCATTGAGTCTTTTTTGAACGGCAGGATTTGTTCCCCCCGAAATAATACAAATCCGAAATCCGGCGTGTAATGCGGCCTTTACTGCATAGCCATCTTTGGTATTCATGGTTCGCAACATTGAACCATCTTCATGAATCAAGATACTTCCATCGGTAAAAACCCCGTCGACATCAAAAATAAAGTTTTGAATATGCTTGAGTTCCTCTTTAAATATTTTCATTGTTTTGTTTTAATAATTGAGATGTAAAAAGTGAGTATATATCGTCCAATTCTTCTGTCATGGAAATATTCTTGTGGCGCTGGATGGTTTGGATATCTCCTCTTGAAGCAGGTCCAGTCTGACTTTCTCTTGGATCTTGTTGTTTTATTTTTCTGGTAGTTTCTTCAATAAGTGGAACTAACAAATTAAAACTTATATTTTTGGACTTACAAAAGCGATGGGCTTCCGAATACAAATGATTGGTAAAATTATTAACCACAACAGCAGCCAAATGTATGTTTAGGCGTTGTTTCTCATCGCTTTGGACACCAAGAGGACTCATCAGTTGAGATAGGCATTCCAATTTCTCATTCACTTGTATGTTATTCCCCTCCCATAGTATTGGAATTTCGGACCAAGTTACCTGCTGTTGTTTTGAGAACGTATGCAAAGGGTAAACGACCCCTCTATGTTTATGTTTGTTTAGCAACTCAATTGAAGACGCACCTGAAGTGTGTGCGACGATAGCATCTGTCAAGGGAAGTTGATTGCTGACTTCCTGTATCGCATAATCAGAAACTGCAATCAAAACTATATCACAGGTGGGAAGGGCATTGAATTGGTCCGAAAATGGGACTCCAATCAGGTCATTTGGGAGTTTATTATGATCTCTACCAATGATTTTAACTAGAGTTAATGGCTCGTGATTACGGATTTCTCTTGCCAATGCAATTGCCACGTTTCCAGTACCAATCAATCCTATTCTAATCATATGTCAAAACTACAAACTAAAGTTCATAAGTTGTCCACCTATGAAATTTTAGTAGGTTTGCAAAAAAATAAATAGATGTCCAATAGAACATTTACGATGATTAAGCCCGATGCCGTTCAAAACGGCCATGTCAGTGCAATACTAGAAAAAATCACATCGGCTGGATTTGTAATTCGAGGGCTGAAGATGACCCAACTCAGCCAAAGTGAAGCAGAGTCATTCTATTATGTACACAAAGAAAGACCCTTTTTTGGTGAATTGGTTGCCTTTATTACTAGTGGGCCGATTGTGGCTGCCGTGTTGGAAAAAGAGAATGCAGTGGCTGATTTTAGAGCACTCATTGGGTCAACAAACCCCGAGGAAGCGGTAGAAGGAACCATCCGAAAATTGTTTGCTGAGTCAGTGGGACGAAATGCGATTCACGGATCTGACAGTGATGACAATGCAAAGATTGAGTGCGCATTCCATTTTTCCGCACGAGAGATTACTAAATAAACCGAATATCCCTCACTTTGTCTTTTCCAAGGGATTTATTGATCATTTTGATGATTTTTTCTTTCCCATAACTGAGTTCCTGTCGAAGTACAGAAGAGGTGAGTTTTACAACCAAGATGTCTTGCTTTAGGGTGATGTTTTTGGTGTAAGTATTGATATTTTCTCCCAATAATTTGCCCCAACTATCTTGTATTCGAGCGGAATCGATTCCGTCAGTAAGCGCATTCTTGGAAATAAACTCTCCCAAAATGGATTTTATCTTTTTTGCGTCATCACTCATTTTTCTATGGATTTTATAAGCTGAATATCGAATAGCTTTGAGCGGTTTGCTTCATCATATTTTCGGTTCGATCTTTATTGGTATCGGTAACAAATAGCTGCCCAAAAGAATCGTCGTTGACTAGATTGATGATTTGCATCACACGACGATCATCCAGTTTGTCAAAAATATCATCCAATAGCAATATGGGTAACACATTCATCTGATTTCTGATTACATCAAACTGGGCAAGTTTCAGAGCTACTAAAAATGTTTTTTGTTGCCCTTGGCTTCCAAATTTTTTGATTGGTAAATCACTAATTTTAAAAAGCATATCATCTTTATGGGGCCCAATGCTGGTGTATTGCAAAATACGGTCTTTTTGCAAGGATTCTTCCAAAAGGGTTTCAAAGGCCTTCTCGTCGAGTTTGGACTCATAACTGATTGAAACGAGTTCTTTGTTTCCGCTTATAAACTGATACCGATCGTGGAAGAGCGGTTGAAAGGTGTCTACAAATTCTTTTCGATCCTGGTGGATGGGTTGTCCGAACTGTACAAGTTTTTCGTTGAAAACTGAGAGAGTGTCTTTGTCAAACTGGTTTGATAATGCAAAGTGTTTAAGCAGTGCATTTCTTTGGTTTAAGGTACGCTGGTAAGCAAGTAGATTTTGCAAGTAGGATTTATTTGATTGAGAAATGGCACGATCCAAAAACTTTCTTCTCACGCTGCTCCCTTCAGAAATTAAATCTCTATCGGTTGGGGAAATAATAACCACTGGGATTAGCCCAACGTGATCTGCTATTTTTTTATAGGCTTTCCGATTTCGTTTAATGGTTTTTTTACCTTCACGTTCGAAATGACACTGAATCCGCAAGCTTTTCCCGCTTTTATCAAAAATGCCTTCAATTATACTAAAATTGGCTTTATGAGAAATATTTTGACTAGTGATACTATTGGAGTAACTTTTACCCATGGCGAGAAAGTATATCGCATCCAGAGCATTTGTTTTGCCGACTCCGTTATTACCCACAAAGCAGTTGATACTGCGATCTAGACTAAAATCGATTCTTGTTAGGTTTCTGTAGTTTACGATGGAAAGTTGGTCCAAAAATAGTTCCTTCACAGGTCAGAGATTGCATTTTTGTTTGTACATGACCAAATTATTGATTTTTGCTCGTTTTTGTAGAATGTTCATTTCAATAATTATCATATTTTTGCAAACACGATTTACAAACTATGGCAACATATAAAAAAAGAGGTGCTAAGAAAACGCAATATCCCAAGGGTTCTCAAGTCACAGAAAGTAGAACGGAAGAGGTTTTTTCAAATCTCGATACAGGGGCATCAAGATTGGAACAATGGATTGCTTCTTATCAGCGTCAGATTTTCGGATTTATTTTTGGAATCATTCTTGTTGTTCTCGGTTATTTGGGATATCAAAGCTTAATTCTTAATCCTAAAATTGCGGAAGCCAACATTGAAATTTTTCAAGCCCAAGACTTTTTTGAAAAAGGATTGGCTGATGAAGATCTTCGCGATTCTCTTTTTCAGAACGCACTAAGTGGTGCCAATGGTAAATATGGTTTTCTCGATATTATTGAAAATTATAGTGGAACACCCGCAGCCAATTTGGCGGCCTATAGTTCGGGTATGATTTATCTTCATTTGGGTGAATTTGAATTATCAATTGATTACTTGAAGGACTTTAATTCCTCTGACCCCTTGCTTGCGCCTCTTGCTTTAGGAGGAATTGGTGATGCTTTTGCGGAGTTGGAACAACTTTCAGATGCTTTAAACTACTATGAGAAAGCCTTATCGTTTAGCGAGAATCAAATTACCTATCCACGTTATTTGCGTAAAGCTGGCCTTGTTGCTTTATCACTAGGAGATAAAAAAACAGCTAAAGAATACTTTACCATCATTAAAGATGATTTCTCGAGTGGGGTAGACGCCAAGTATATCGACGCTTTACTCGGTCAATCTAGCATTTAATATGGCAACGATTAGTCAGAACAGCAAGTATATCTTACAAGAAACACTCCCAATTGCTGATGGTTTGCGTTTTGCACTGATTGTTTCCCAGTGGAACAGTGAAATTACCGATCGTCTTTTTGAAGGAGCTAATCAAATTTTGCAACAGCAACAGGCAAAACAAATTGATCGTATTGATGTTCCCGGAAGCTTTGAATTGGTATACGCTAGTCGTCTTGCTATGGAAAAGAAATACGACGCTGTCATTGCCATTGGCAATGTAATTCGAGGTGAAACAAGTCATTTCGATTACGTTTGTCAAGGGGTTACCGACGGAATTCAACAACTCAATACCTTGGGTACAGTTCCAGTTATTTTCTGTGTTTTAACAGATGACACAATTGCGCAATCTCGCGCTAGAAGCGGAGGGTCATTGGGAAATAAAGGAGAAGAAGCGGCGGTTACAGCCATTCATATGGCCCAAATCAACGTGCCAAAATGGTACCCAGGGCACCCAATATAGTTGCTTATTTTTTAAAATATTTCATTGGCACCCAGAGCATACCAAAGCACTCCCCATTTTCTCTATTTAAATTTTTATGATGAATTTTGTGTGCCCTGCGAATTGCTTTTGCATAGCTTGTATTGACATTGCGGAACCATTTTACACGCTGGTGAATAAAGATGTCGTGAACAAAAAAATAGGTGAGACCGTAAGCGAAAATTCCCAAGGCAATTGCCATTCCTGGCCAAAACCCAAACTCTCCCCATAAAATCACAAAACCAGCACTGACTCCTGCATAAAAGAGGAAAAAGGCATCGTTTCTTTCAAAATGGGAATCGTGATCTTTATGGTGATGGTCTTTATGAAGAGACCATAAAAATCCATGCATGACATATTTGTGTGAAAACCATGCGATAGCTTCCATAAAAACAAAGGTTGAGAAAAAAATAAAAATATGTAAAGCGAGGAGCATGGGTCAGAGAATATTGAAGCGGTAGCGAACATAGGAGCGAGCTAATACATCCACTTTTTGGATATTGGCGACGCGTATTCTTTTGTTTTTGATTTCAACAGAGGGTACTCGTTTCAATTTCTTTAAAAGTCGGAGGTAATATTTGTAAGCAGTGTAAACGCCAAATTTTGCCGCATCGGGCAATTTGAAAATTCCGGAGAGTCCTTTATTAAAATCAGCTTCAATTTCAGCTATTATTTTCTGCTTGGATACCTCGTCAAGTTCCCTGAGGTTTACATTCGGAAAATAAGAGCGTTCAAGTTGTTCGTAGTCATTTTTAAGATCACGAAGAAAATTTACTTTTTGAAAGGCAGAACCAAGGGCCATGGCTGATGATTTCAATTCATTGAAAAGCTTTCGGTCTCCCTTGACAAAAACCTGTAAACACATTAAACCAACAACATCAGCAGAACCATAAATGTAGTTTTTATACTCCTCGTCTGTTTGGCAAACCTTATTTGATAAATCCCAACGCATGCTTTGCATAAAGGCATCGATAAATTCTTTGTTAATTTCATAGCGATGAACGGTCTCTTGGAAAGCATTCAAAACAGGGTTTGTACTGATTTTTTCCTTCAGCGCAAATGCTAAATCGTCTTCAAAACGGTCTAGAAGTGCTACTTTATTAAAACCGTGAAAACTATCAACAATTTCGTCCGCCAATCTGACAAAACCATAAATGTTGTAAATATCTTGGCGTATCCCAGAGGATAACATGCGGGTGGCCAAAGAAAATGAAGTACTGTATGAGTCCGTGATTTCTTTGCTACATCGTTTCGATACAGAATCAAAAATAGATTTCACAAAATATCGTTTTTCAGTTACCAACTGCAAATTATAATATTTTTATTATTTTTTCAACTTTAACGAAAAAAATTATAAAACTTTGATTAATTCAACAGATGATTCAAAAACACGAATGCTGTTGTTTTTAGGTTTTGCAATTTGTTTGGCTTGGTATCCAGTGATCCACAACTCAGACCCTTCCGTTGATAAAACCTTTTTTTCAAATTCTTCAAGATACTCATCTACACGATCTTGATTTGGTTCAATCGTAAAACAAGACACAAATATCATTTTGTCGGATTTGCCTTGAAAATTAGATAAGCTTGTTGTCGGTACGGATTGTCCTAAAAAAATGGTTTTGAAACCGCGGTACAGAATTTCATAGTTTATGTAGAGCAAGCCCAGTTCATGGATCTCGTTGTCAGGGAGGTAAAGCACAAAAGTTTTATCAGAGTTTTGGCGTTGATTCTCTTGCAATTTTTCACAGAGTGAATGTATTTTTTGTTTAATCAAACTGGTAATAAAGTGCTCGTGAGATGGGCTGATAGAGTTGGTTTGCCACAAAACGCCAAGTTCAATCATAAGGGGTGTGAAAATGGATTGGTAAATTTCACCAAAACTCATTTTTTCCATAAGTTCATCAAAAGTTTTTGTAAACAAACGCTGATCGAAATTGATCATTGAAAGCTTGAAGAGTCCAAGTGACCAGTCGTAAGGGCTTTTTTTTAGAGTGATGGCATGGACCTTATCCTTGATTTCGTTTGCCTCCATTTTGGCGATTTTTGAAATCTTAAACCCATTTTTATACAACATTGAAACATTGAGAAGCTTTTGCAAGCTATCGAGATTGTACAGGCGGATGTTAGTTTCTGTGCGTTCCGGCTCAAAAAGATTATATCTTTTTTCCCAAATCCGAATCGTGTGGGCTTTAATTCCTGAGAGGTGTTCAAGGTTTTTAATGCTAAAACTTGTCTTAACCCGATTCATTTTGTTTAATGTTTAATTAAAAAACATTAAACAAAAATAGAAAAAAAAAATATTAATGGAAAATGGTGCGCACGAGAGGAATCGAACCTCCACGGGATTTAACTCCCACTAGGCCCTCAACCTAGCGCGTCTACCAGTTCCGCCACGTGCGCTGAGGGACTTTTTGTGACTTGGCTGGGTCTCGAACCCAGGACCCTCTCCTTAAAAGGGAGATGCTCTACCAACTGAGCTACCAAGTCTTTGTGATTTGGCTGGGTCTCGAACCCAGGACCCTCTCCTTAAAAGGGAGATGCTCTACCAACTGAGCTACCAAATCGTTTTTTATAATGGCTGCAAATATAAATTCAATTCTACGATTAATCAAAGTTTAAATTCGCTTAAATTTGCAATCCCTACAATGAGCGAGCAAGTACTTTATTCAGAAAAATCCGAACAACCAATTATTCTCCTTGGCTATATGGGTTGTGGAAAATCCACAGTTGGTAGACTCTTAGCAAAACATCTTGCATTGCCGTTTATTGATATGGACGATTATTTGAACGAAACACATGGTTGTTCTGTATCAAACCTTTTCCTTAAAAATGGTGAAATCAGTTTTAGAAAACTTGAAAAAAGAGCGCTTAACCACTTGCTAGCTTCGGCTCAAGCATCTGTACTTTCACTTGGTGGCGGCACTCCTTGCTATGCTGACAATATGCACTCTATTATTAAATCAACATCCCATACTTTTTATCTCTCTCCTTCAATTTCAACCATTTGCCATCGCTTATACTCTGAGACAGACCAACGACCATTGATTTCTCATTTATCTTCAGAAGACAAACTGCGAGAGTTTATTTCAAAGCATATTTTTGAAAGAAAACAATTTTATGAGCAGGCCAATCATCATCTTTATATTCAGGACGAAAATCCGCAAGAACTCGTAGATCAGATTATCAAAAAGCTAGGTTAGATATCCTTCGAAAGTATCATTTTTACACACAATTTCCACATGTTCGTGCATGCTTGTGGACAATGAGATGCCTTTATAATCTGCCTTTATGGGAAACTTTTTATGATTTCGATTGATTAAAACAGCAACTTTACATTGGGTGAGTGACACCTGAAGAAAGTGACGAACTGCATAGATCAATGTCGCGCCAGTGTGCAAAACGTCATCCACGATTACAACGGATTGGTTTTCATAAACAGATGAAGAAATAGACGTTTGAATCTTTTTTCTAGGTTTTTTTTTATCGATATGGATTTGGCAATCCATTATCTCAATATTTGATATCGATCGCAAAACTTTAGCTATCGATTTGGCGACTTGATTTCCATTTGACATCACACCAGCAATTACGATACTTTTTTCATCGTTATTGTCTTCATGGATTTGATAAGCAATCCTTCTGATACTAAGCTCTGCTTGTTCAGCTGTTAAAATGCAGTCATTATACATACTCAAATATAATCATTCATCAGAAGAATCGGATTCAGTTTCCATAAAATCCCTAAGGTCTCTTCGATTTTTTTTACTTGGTCTACCACCAGTTTCAAATCTGTTGTTCGCTTGATTGATGGCAATTTCTGTTCTCGCTCTCCGCATACCTTCAGGCGTAAGGTCTTTGGCATATCGTCCCACCAATTCGGCACCAACTCTTGACTTTGGAATTCCAAGTACAAGAAGGGTAAACTCCATTTGGTTTTTTCGAATCAGTATTTTTTCCGCACCAAAAACCTCTCTCGAAGGCTTCACTGTCACATCATCTATGCGAACATGACCTTTTTTACAACCGATCGATGCTTCATTTCTCGATTTATAAAATCGAATGGCCCAAAGATATTTATCAATTCGCAAAAGAAATGTTAATTGTGATTTATACAGATTCAAAAATACAAGAAAATCGTATCTTGCAGCACTATTTTTTTTGATGAAAACGTACAATCTTCTTTTCCTATTTATTTTGGCTTTTACCTTCATACAATGTGATGATACAACAAGATCAGCAATTCCCCCTCCACGTGATTACGAGGAACAACGGGCGGCTGACAACGATTCAATCATTTCCTTTTTGCAAAGTCATTACTATAATTATGAGGACTTTGCCGATGCCGCTTCGGGCGAACGAGTGGAATTTACAATCGATTCGCTGGTTAACGCTCCTAGCAAAACCCCGATTATTGATCAGGTTGTTGAGCAGGAAGTGCAAATCAAAGATCAGGATGGTAATTTTATCACCCACACCATGTACGTGATTCCAAATGTTAGAGAAGGTGTTGGGGATTCGCCAACCATCGCTGATGAGGTGTACATTACCTATAAAGGGATGTTTCTTGACGGCTATACTTTCGATCAAAGCGATCAGCAAATTTGGTTTACTGGATTGAGCACAGTTCAGGGATTTTACGAGCTATATCCATTTATCAAAAGAGGAATTTGGGAAGTTGATCCCGCAACTGGATTGGTTAGCTACGACGGTTTTGGAACGGCGGTAGCAATTATGCCTTCCGCTTTGGGGTATTATGGCAGTCAATCTGCTCCTAGAGAATATGCCCCTTTGATTTTTGCAGTCGATTTGTACACTTTTGCTACGGCAGATCATGATGAGGATACTGTTCCGACGAGCGCGGAGGATATCGACGGAAATCATCATTTTACAGATGATGTTGATGATACCGATGGCGATGGCATTCCGAACTATCTCGACAATGATGATGACGGAGATGGCATTCTTACAATTGACGAGTATGATGTTGATGCAGACGGCATAGCTGATGACTCCGATGGGGATGGTACACCAGACTATTTAGACGCTTCTTAAAACACTTATTGTTTTCTTGCGATTACTCGTTTTGTGGCATTCACGATTGACTGCGCATTCAAGCTATATTTTTCCATGAGTTGAGCAGGGGTGCCAGACTCGCCAAAAGTATCCTGAGTAGCGACAAACTCCTGAGGAGTTGGTTGATGAATAGCTAGTGTTCTTGAAATACTCTCTCCTAATCCACCTAAAAAGTTGTGTTCTTCACAACTTACAACCGCCCCTGTCTTTTTGGCGGACTCAACAACGATTTTTTCGTCCAGTGGTTTGATGGTATGGATGTCGATAACCTCGGCTGAAATGCCTTCTTCCTGTAACATTTTTACTGCTTCTAGTGCTTCCCAAACAAGATGCCCAGTAGCAATAATACTCACATCAGTTCCTGGGGAAAGAAGAAGCCCTTCTCCGACAGTAAACTTTTGATTTTCATCTGTAAAATTAGGGACTTTGGGTCTACCAAAACGGAGATAAACAGGTCCGTTATGCTTTGCAATGGCAATGGTTGCTGCTTTGGTTTGATTGAAGTCGCAGGTATTGATTACGGTCATGCCTGGAAGCATTTTCATCAGTCCAATATCCTCAAGGATTTGGTGAGTTGCCCCATCCTCTCCCAAAGTCACCCCAGCATGAGAGGCGCATATTTTTACATTTTTGTGGGAATAAGCAATGGATTGACGAATTTGATCATAGACCCTGCCCGTCGAAAAATTGGCAAAAGTTCCCGTAAAAGGAATTTTACCCCCAATCGTGAGTCCAGCAGCAACCCCCATCATATTTGCTTCGGCAATACCGACTTGGAAAAACCGGTCAGGGTGATTTTTTTTGAAATCGTCCATTTTTAAGGAGCCAGTCAAATCTGCACAGAGCGCCACAACATTCTCATTCGACTTGCCGAGTTCGGTCAACCCAGCACCAAAGCCAGAACGTGTATCAATTTTTTCGGTAAATGTATATGTCTTCATATGGATCAAATCAGTAGTCTCCTAGTGTTTCAGGATTTTGTTCAAGGGCTTTAGTTAGTTGATCATCATTTGGTGCTTTGCCATGCCATGCATGGGTGTGCATCATAAAATCAACACCATTCCCCATTTCGGTGTGGAGGAGCACACAGATGGGTCTTCCCTTATTTGTTTCGCTTTTCGCTTGTTTCAACCCTTCAATAACCGAAGCAATATCGTTTCCGTTTTTAATCGAAATCACTTTCCAACCAAAGGCCTCAAACTTTTCTTGCAGATCTCCCATGTGTAGTACATCATCTGTGCTTCCATCGATTTGCTTGCCATTAACATCGATTGTTGCAATGATATTATCAACTCGTTTTGATCCAGCATACATAATGGCTTCCCAGTTCTGCCCTTCCTGTAATTCGCCATCGCCGTGTAAGCTGTAAATCAAGCGACCGTCATTGTTAAGTGCTTTTGCTGCTGCAGCACCAAGTGCCACCGACATTCCTTGTCCCAAAGACCCAGAGGCAATTCGGATTCCAGGTAGCTTTTCGTGTGTGGTTGGATGACCCTGTAAACGAGAGTCCAATAATCGAAATGTATTGAGTTCTTCAATAGGAAAAAAACCACTTCGAGCTAGAACGCTATAGTAAACTGGTGAGATGTGCCCATTGGAAAGAAAGAATAAATCTTCATCAATGCCATCCATTGAAAAATCGGTATTGTATTCCATGATTTCCTTGTACAGAACCACAAAGAATTCAGCACAGCCAAGTGAGCCCCCAGGGTGTCCAGAATTTACTTTGTGCACCATTCTCAAGATGTCTCTCCGTACTTGCTGAACAGTATTTTCAAGTTGTTGTATTGCATTCATGCGATTGATTAATAATGCTTGTAAAAATAAGCCAAGAAAGAGGCTTACAAAAGAGATTTGGTTAATATTTTAAGTTAAAAATCAACATTTTGTTAAGAACAAAGATTAGCTCAATCACGATGTTTATCTTTACAATCTGTGAAATTCGTTAGTCATCATACCGATTCGGGATCAAATGCACGTGCAGGCACCATTACGACAGATCATGGTGTAATTGAAACCCCGATTTTTATGCCTGTTGGCACCCAAGCCACTGTCAAAGGGGTTCTGCAAAAAGACTTGAAAAGTGAAGTCAACCCTGATATCATTTTGTCCAACACCTATCATTTGTATTTAAGGCCTTCCACAGACATTCTGGAGCGTGCAGGTGGTATTCATCAATTTATGAATTGGGATCGAAATCTGTTGACAGACAGTGGTGGGTATCAGGTATATTCTCTTGCTGCCAACAGAAAAATTGAAGAAGATGGAGTCCGATTTAAATCACATATCGATGGCTCTTCCCACTTCTTTACACCTGAAAAAGTAATTGACATCCAACGCTCGATTGGGGCAGATATCATTATGGCGTTTGATGAATGTCCCCCTTATCCTTGTGATTACAACTATGCAAAAGACTCGATGGCATTGACTCATCGTTGGCTTGACAGATGTATTCACCATATGAACAACACCTACCCAAAATATGGTCATCAGCAGTCTTTGTTTCCGATTGTGCAAGGGAGCACCTATAAAGATCTGCGAATCGAATCAGCCAAATATATTAGCGATGCCGATGCTCCTGGAAATGCCATTGGAGGCCTTTCAGTTGGCGAACCAGCAGAAGAAATGTATGCTATGGCAGATAAGGTTTGCTCCATACTACCCAAAGAAAAGCCCCGATACTTGATGGGAGTGGGGACTCCAATCAATATCTTAGAAAACATCGCACTAGGTGTTGATATGTTTGATTGTGTCATGCCAACACGTAATGGTAGAAATGGGATGCTATTTACATCACATGGTACAATCAATATCAAAAATAAAAAATGGGAAAATGACCATTCTTCCATTGATTCGGAAGGCCCTACTTCCATGGGAATCGACTATTCAAAAGCTTATTTGCGTCACTTGTTTGCAGCAAATGAGTTTTTAGGCAAGCAAATTGCAAGTATTCATAATTTAGGGTTTTATTTGTGGTTGGTTCGGGAAGCAAGAAAAAACATACTCAGTGACGATTTTACTGACTGGAAAAATAAAATGGTTCGTCAAATGAACAACAGACTTTGATGTTGAATACTCGTATTTTAGACCGCTATATTATCATCAAATACATTGTCACCTTTTTGACAATGTTGATCCTATTTATTCCCGTAAGTGTTTTGGTTGATTTATCACAGAAAATTGATAATTTCAATCAGCATGAAGTCCAGACCTCTCATATTCTCTGGTATTATTACAATTTTGTTTGGCACTTTGGTTTTATTTTATTTCCGATTTTTTTATTCCTATCCGTCATCTGGTTTACCTCCAAACTGTCTTCTAATTCGGAGGTGATTGCCATGTTGGCTTCAGGAATTTCTTTTTACAGATATCTTCGTCCGTTTTTAATTGCGGCTCTTATTATTTCTATAGGTGCTTTTGTTGCGGGTCAATTTATAGTTCCAACAGCTAGTAAAAACATCAAAGAATTTGAGTTCACCTATTTTAAACCCTCAAAAAAAGATCGACAAACCCAACAGCTTTTTAAGCAGATTGGGGAGGGTGATTTTATTTATTTGAGTCAGTTCAATCCAACTCGCCAATTGGGATATAATTTTAGCTATGAGCATTTTGAAGGCAACCGAATGAAATCCAAAATTACGGCAAGAAATATCCGATGGATTGAAGAAGACACACTCTATCGACTGACGGATTATTTTAAACGATCATTTGATATCTCTGGCAATGAAAGGATCGAATCCATGCCCCGCTTAGACACGCTGATGCCCTTTAACTTTGAGGATTTATCACCCTTGAAATATGCGGCTCAAACCCTCACATTATTTGAGCTTGACCGTTTTATCACTAAAGAAAAAGAAAGCGGAAGCCCGCTAATTAACCGGCATCTTCTTGTTCGACACAAACGATGGTCGATTATGATCACCGCATTTATTTTGACGATAATTGGTGTTGCCGTTTCCTCTTTTAAAAGAAGGGGAGGGATTGGGCTGAATTTGGCACTAGGTGTTGTCCTTGCTTTTCTTTATATCTTTTTTGATAAGATATTTGAGGTCATGGTTGAAAAGTCCAATTACACAGCAGCATTAGCTGCATGGATTCCCAATCTTATTTTTGGGATCTTATCTATAGTCATTTTACGACATGTCAAGCGATAAACTTAAAAGCGTACTCCACTTTCATGGGATTGTTTTCATTTTTGGATTCACAGCCATTTTGGGAAAACTTATCTCCATTGATGCCGTATCGTTGGTATGGTATCGTATGGTGTTGGCGACTGCTTTGCTGACTCTATTTATGTGGACACTAAAGGTTCCATTTCGCCTTTCCACCAAACAGCTTCTTATCATGATGATTTGTGGAGTTTTAATAGCACTACATTGGGTATTTTTCTTTCACTCAGTCAAAGTCTCTAACGTATCTGTTACTCTGTCTGTCATGTCTACTGGAGCATTGGTAACTGCATTGATCGAGCCCATTGTGTACAAAAGATCGTTTGACTTGTATGAAATCATACTGGGTTCGGTAGTTTTTATCGCTTTGGGAATGATTATGCAAACCGAATACCGCTTTATTGATGGAATGTTCTTTGCCTTCATTGCAGTTCTTTTGTCTGTTGCATTTACACTAATCAACGGAAAGGTTGTGCAAAAATCAGATGCCAGAGTCATGTCAGTTTACCAGTTGGGTACAGGAGCGATTTGTATGAGTACTATTCTTTTTTTTCAAGGTAAATGGTCTGCTGACTTGTTTTCAATCACCCAATCCGACATGCTTTGGATTTTGATTTTAGCGATTGTCTGCACCGCCTATGCCTTTGTGGTTTCCATAGCGGTAATGCGTCATTTACGTCCGTTTTCATTGATGTTGGCGATTAATATGGAGCCTGTTTATGGCATTTTACTTGGGTTACTCATTTTTGGATCTGATGAGAAAATGAGCTTACCATTTTATATCGGTACCTTACTGATTTTATCATCTGTTTTGATTAATGGATATTTGAAACTAAATAATGAAAAAAGTAGTGATAACAACTAAATCAAAATACTATATTTGTTAGAGTAAAATACAATCCGCTTATGGAATATTTGGATTTTGAACAACCCATTCAAGAACTTGAAGAGCAACTCCAAAAATGTGCTATTATTGGCAACGAAAGTGATGTCGATGTGACGACGACTTGCCAACAAATTGAAGAAAAGCTTTTATCCACCAAAAAAGAAATTTACGAAAACCTTACCCCGTGGCAACGTGTTCAGCTTTCGAGACACCCGCAACGTCCTTATGCCATGGATTATATTCAAGCACTCTCTGGAGAGACCTTTTTAGAATTACATGGTGATCGTACTGTCAAAGATGATAAAGCCATGGTTGGCGGATTTGGCAAAATTGCTGACCAGAGTTTTTTATTTATTGGTCAGCAAAAGGGATACAATACAAAAACTCGACAGTACCGCAATTTTGGAATGGCAAACCCAGAAGGATATCGTAAAGCACTACGCTTGATGAAATCTGCCGAAAAGTTTGGGATTCCTGTTTTGTGTTTGGTTGACACACCTGGCGCTTACCCAGGCCTTGAAGCGGAAGAACGCGGTCAGGGTGAGGCAATCGCTCGAAACATCTTGGAGATGTCACGATTGAAAACACAAGTGATTGTTATGATTATTGGTGAAGGCGCATCAGGTGGTGCCTTGGGAATTGGCGTTGGAGACCACGTATTTATGCTTGAAAATACATGGTACTCTGTGATTTCTCCCGAGTCATGCTCATCAATTCTATGGCGCAGTTGGGAACACAAAGAACAAGCCGCTGACGCTCTAAAACTCACAGCTAAAGACATGAAGCGTCACAAAATCATTGATACAATCGTAAAAGAACCCTTGGGTGGTGCTCACCGCGATCGGGCGCAAACTTTTTCAACAGTCCGAAGGAGTATACTAAAAGCATACAGCGAGTTAAAAGACACCCCGCTTGACCAGTTGGTTCTTGAGCGACAGGAGAAATTCTTTCAAATAGGAGTTTATCAAGAATAAATATTTGGGATATTAACATTTATTCAAACTTGTTAACAACTTATCGTTAGTCTTTTTTGATGTTATACCTCGCTTTGATGCGGAATATTTATCTACATTTATATCGTGGAAAAACAAAAACCTATATCACAACAATCAAGACAAGGAGGTCAGATTGTTTCCTTGCAAAAAGGCAAACTTCCTCCCCAAGTAATTGATTTAGAAGAAGCTGTACTCGGCGCGATGATGATCGACAAAAAAGGAGTTGATACCGTGATTGATATCCTAAACCCAGCGGCATTCTACAAGCAAGCCCACCAACACATCTTTGAGGCCATTGTTCATTTGTTTTCAGATTCAAACCCAATTGATTTGTTGACGGTTTCAACCCAATTGAAAAAAAATGATAAACTTGAACAAATCGGAGGTGATTTTTATTTGATCCAACTCACTCAAAAAGTGTCTTCATCTGCACACATTGAGCACCATTCTCGTATTATCCTTCAAAAATTCATTCAGCGCAGTCTAATCAAAATCTCAAATGAAATAATTGAGAATGCCTATGACGATACCAAGGATGTCTTTGACATGCTCGATGATGCGGAGTCGAAGCTATACGATGTCACGCAAGGCAATATCAAAAAGTCAACAGATACTGCGCAAAGTTTGGTGATTCAAGCGAAAAAGAAAATTGAAGAAATTTCAAACAAAGAGGGCTTAAGTGGGGTTCCTTCTGGATTTTCAGATTTAGATAAATTGACTTCTGGTTGGCAATCGAGCGACTTGATTATTGTCGCTGCTCGACCTGGTATGGGAAAAACAGCATTGACTCTTTCCATGGCTCGAAACATATGTGTCGATCATTCGATACCGGTTGCCTTTTTCTCACTGGAGATGTCGTCTGTTCAGTTGATTACGCGTTTGATTTCCTCCGAAACTGGCCTATCATCGGAAAAGCTACGAACCGGAAACCTTGCCGACCACGAATGGAAACAACTCAACGTGAAGGTAACCGCTCTAGAAAGTGCACCTTTATTTATTGATGATACACCATCATTATCCATTTTTGACTTACGTGCAAAGGCAAGACGTTTGTCCTCTCAATATGGAATTAAACTAATCGTTGTTGACTATTTACAGTTGATGACAACTGGCACATCAAATAAATCTGGAAATCGTGAACAAGAAATATCTATGATTTCACGAAATCTCAAAGCACTAGCCAAAGAACTTGATATTCCTGTAATTGCACTATCGCAGTTGTCACGTGCTGTAGAAACCAGAGGCGGGAGCAAGCGACCATTGCTTTCCGACCTTCGTGAGTCAGGTGCGATTGAGCAAGATGCTGATATTGTTTCGTTTATCTATCGTCCAGAGTACTATAAGATTGATGAGTGGGATGATGAAGAGCGTACTCCTTCAGCTGGACAAGCAGAGTTTATTGTGGCCAAACACCGAAATGGTGGCTTGGACAACATTCGTTTAAAGTTTATTGCTTCCCTTGGAAAATTCGAAAACCTCGACGCTTTTGATGCCCCCGTTGAATTTCAGTCCAAAATCAATCGAGATCAAGACAGTCCATTTGAAAAACCTCGCATTAGCCCAGATGATGCTTTTGATGGAGATGATGGGGTGCCATTCTAAAAAAACACGCCGGAAGCGTGTTTTAAATCAACAGTTTATTTAAAAAAAAATTACTTCACTTTATCAACCACAGCTTTAAAAGCATCTGGGTGGTTCATCGCTAGATCAGCTAAAACTTTTCGATTTAACAAAATGTTATTGGACTTGACTTTTCCCATAAACTGAGAATAAGACATCCCGTGTAAACGGGCTGCGGCATTGATTCGAACAATCCATAATGATCGAAAATTTCTTTTCTTAGTTTTTCGATCTCTGTATGCATATTCCCATGCTTTTTCAACAGCATTTTTGGCAATTGTCCATACATTCTTACGACGCCCAAAGTATCCTTTAGCGTGCTTCATCATCTTTTTTCTTCGGGCTCTAGAGGCCACTGCATTTACTGATCTCGGCATTTTTATTTATTGTTTTGAGGAAGGTGGCAAATGCTTTTGCTCTTTTAAACCCGCCCCAGGGTTATACACCAATGTTTACTTCAATCGAAGTTGTTTTTTTATATTGTCAACATCGGCGTCATGCACCAGTGTTGAATGCGTTAATTTTAATTTTGTCTTTTTTGACTTTTTAGTCAAAATATGACTCTTAAATGCGTGCTTACGCTTGATTTTTCCAGTTCCAGTTAACTTGAAACGCTTTTTTGCACTCGATTTTGTTTTTTGCTTCGGCATATTTTCCGTTATTTATTATTTTTTAGGATTCATCAACATAATCATCCTTTTCCCTTCTAATTTTGGGAGCTGCTCAACTTTTCCATATTCTTCAAGGTCTTGCGCCAATCGTAGTAACAAGATATGCCCTTGCTCCTTGAAAATAATAGATCGCCCTTTGAAAAACACAAATGCTTTTAGCTTCGCTCCATCTTCTAAAAACTTAATAGCGTGTTTTTTCTTAAACGCATAATCGTGCTCATCTGTTTGCGGTCCAAAACGAATTTCTTTGAGAACAACTTTGCTAGCTTTGGACTTTAAACTTTTTTCGCGCTTTTTCTGTTCGTATAGAAATTTCTTGTAATCAATTATCTTACAAACTGGTGGAGATGCATTTGGTGATATCTCTACCAAGTCCAAATCGAGCTCTCTCGCAATCCCCATCGCTTTTGCAAGCGGATAAACATCCATTTCTACGTTGTCGCCAACAAGTCGAACCTCACCTGCAATGATCTTGTCATTGATCTTGTGAGGGTCTTGTTTGATTACTCGTTGAGGACCTCTGCCTCTTCTTCTTCGTATGGCTATAACGCGCGATTTATATATTAAATTCTTGAACTTCATCTTCTATGGTGCTTTCTACCAATCGAATGAAGTTGTCCAGAGCCATAGCTCCGTGATCTTTCCCGCCGTGTTCTCGAACAGAAACCACGGATTCTGAAACTTCTTTTTCCCCAACAATAATCATATAAGGGAATTTTTTGAGCTCAGACTCCCGAATTTTTTTACTAATAGTTTCGTTTCGGTTGTCAACGAGGGTGCGAATTTCGTTATTTTCCAATAATTGAGAAACTTTTTTCGCGTATTTTTCGTATTTCTCGCTCACGCACAAGATATTAACTTGATCTGGTGTGAGCCAAAGCGGGAAGTTTCCTGCTGTATGTTCGATGAGGATGGCAACAAATCGCTCCAAACTACCAAAGGGGGCACGATGAATCATAACAGGTCTGTGAAGGGCATTATCACTACCTTTATATGTGAGATCAAATCGTTCAGGTAAGCTGTAATCGACTTGAATTGTACCCAGTTGCCAGCTTCGTCCCAAGGCATCCTTGACCATAAAATCGAGCTTGGGTCCATAAAAAGCAGCCTCTCCTGTTTCGATGACATAATTCAGCCCTTTTTCTTGTGTAGCATTGATGATGGCTTGCTCTGCTTTTTCCCAATCTTCAATTTTTCCAATGTATTTATCAGGGTTTTCTGGATCTCGAACGGATACTTGTGCGGTAAAATCTGCAAACCCTAAAGAACTAAATACATATAAAACTAAGTCGATGACAGCTTTAAACTCACTGTCCAGTTGATCAGGAGTACAAAATATATGCGCATCATCTTGTGTGAACCCTCTAACCCGTGTCAGTCCATGTAGTTCACCGCTTTGCTCGTAGCGATATACCGTTCCAAACTCAGCATAGCGTTTTGGTAAATCGCGGTAACTCCAACTTCGTGCACTAAAAATTTCGCAATGATGCGGGCAATTCATTGGTTTTAGCAAAAACTCTTCATCTTCTGAAGGGGTTTTGATTGGCTGAAAACTGTCAGCACCATATTTTTCGTAATGACCAGAAGTCGTGTATAGCTCTTTATGACCGATATGCGGAGAGACAACCTGTTCATATCCAGCTTTTCGCTGTGCTTCTTTTAGGAAACGTTCAAGTCTTTCGCGAAGAGCAGCACCTTTTGGCAGCCACAGCGGAAGACCTTGACCGACTCTTTGGGAAAAGGTAAAAAGATCCATTTCACTTCCGAGCTTTCTGTGATCTCTTTTTTTAGCTTCTTCGACGAGCTGAAGGTGTTCTTTAAGAAGCTTTTGTTTGGGAAATGAAATCCCATAAATTCGTGTGAGTTGTGGTTTGGTTTCGTCCCCACGCCAATACGCACCAGCAATGTTTGTGAGTTTTACGGCTTTAATAAAGCTAGTGTGGGGCAGATGCCCCCCTCGACAAAGGTCTGTGAAATCGGCATGATCACAGAATGTAATATCGCCATCATTGAGATTTTCAATAAGCTCAGTCTTATATGGATTTTTTTCTTTTTGATAATACGCCAACGCTTCTTTTTTGGAAACAGAACGCATCGAGAAGGCATGTTGCTCACGTGACACCTCAATCATACGTTTTTCGATGGCATCAAAATCTTTTTCGGTTACGGTATGACTACTTGGATCAATATCGTAGTAGAACCCTTGCTCGATAGCAGGTCCGATGGTGAGGTTTATTCCAGGGTAATGCTCTTCAAGAACCTGTGCGAGTACGTGAGCAGATGAATGCCAAAATGCCTTTTTCCCTTCAGGATCATTCCATGTATATAGAATTAAACTGCCATCGACTTGAAGTGGGGTAGTCGCCTCAATAATTTCACCGTTGTAGCTTGCTGACATTACATTTCGTGCGAGCCCTTCGCTGATAGAAGTTGCGACATCTAGGGGAGTTGTCCCTTTGCTCACTTCTTTAATTGCTCCGTCTGGAAGTCGAACTTGAATCATTAGTTGTTTATCAAAACCACAAAGATAATACGATTAGGGGCTCTTTCAAGGGGTAAACTTAGTTTTCATTAAAGAAACCCTTTATTAGAAGTTTTATCCCGCGAAATCCATACAGTATGGAAAGTATACAAGCAATCAATCCAAGGCCTAAAACAGGAATAAAAAAAGGATGGTCTTCATTTCGAACAGCTGAGGTGTAAATCACAGGACCAGTAAAGGCAAAGAGGATTGCGATAAAAAGACGTGAGAGTCCCTTGAAAATGAGTTCTTTATTCATTTTTCAAATGATTTAATACCTTTCGAACACTGCCGTGAATGCGTAACAATTCAATCGCCTTTTCTTTACTTACTGAGCTTGATTCGCAAACCATACGGATAGCTCTTTGGTGTAACTTTTGATTGGACAGCTGCATATCCACCATACGATTGCCTTTAACATGACCCAGCTTGATCATTAAAACACTTGAGATAGTATTGAGAATCATTTTTTGAGCAGTACCAGCTTTCATGCGAGAACTTCCTGTTATCACCTCAGGTCCAACCACTGGAACCATTGGATAGTCTGCTTGTTCTGCAATCGGACTTCCTGGGTTACAGCTGATACTTGCGGTGGTAATTCCTTTGGATTTACATGTTTGTAAGCTACCTAACACATAGGGAGTTGTCCCTGATGCGGCGATTCCAACAACTGTATCTAAACTCGAAATATGATGTTTTTCCAAATCTTTCCACCCTTGATTTGGATCGTCCTCCACCCCTTCGACGGCGGTTCGAATGGCGCCGTCTCCACCAGCAATTAATCCGATTACTCGCTCTAGTGAAACTCCAAAAGTAGGTGGGCATTCCGAAGCGTCGAGAATCCCCAAACGCCCACTCGTGCCTGCCCCGATATAGATCAGCCGGCCACCTTGCTGCATTTTAGGTAAGGTTGCATCGATAAATGAATTCATTTGAGGGAGTATTTTTTTGACGGCATTCGCTACCGTTTGATCCTCTTCATTTATTAGGAGACTGAGCTGTTCCACGCTCATTTGTTCGAGCTTGTCGTGGTTGGAATCGGCTTCTGTGATTTTTGTGAAGCACATACACAAAAATAACTATTCGGCTGTAAATGGAAGAGAACTGTATTCCACAACTCTAAAATAACCCAAAGCAACATTAACTTCTGTTGAACTTGTGAAATTTCCCAATAGCGTTGAAGTTGCAGTAGCAAAAGGTCCACCGCCACTCTGACCGCTATGGCTCAACAAAATTTGCATATAGGTAAAGAATGCCTCATCTATACCTACCATTCGGATGGTGACTTCCTCATTTTTGGGAAAGAGCTCGTCATAGAAAAAGGAAAACGTAAATGGTTGTCCATCATAAAATCGATCTCGTGTGACAAAGAGGTTATTATCCGAAAAATCGAATAAATAGAAATTTCCAAGCCCTGGTAGATCTGTCAGGGTTATCAATACTTCTGTCTCATTGCCACTAAACAGTTGACCATCTCCTTGTATTGCGCTATCAAAAGTACCAGACAGAACCAACTCTTCTTTGGCAGCATAGCTCACCCCATCAACATCGACAATCAATTCATATTGCTTGTCAGTCGTGATTTCGGGAATATCCAGTGTATATAAACCATCTTCAATATGATTGGCAGTCAAGATTTCATTGTCAAATTGTAGGGATACAGAAGCATCATCAACAGAGAGAATATCTGAACTGTAAAAGTCAGTTGTTTTGGTAACAAGAACGCGTAATGTAGCCATACCACCTCCTTGTGGACATCCAAGCTCCGCATCGATTACGATTTGTTCAGCTGCTTTCGGAAGGTCGATGGTGACAACATCTTCACACGAAATGCACAGGATAGTCAGTAAAAAGATTATTTTTTTCATCACCAGTCAATTCGATACATTACAGAAGGTACAATTCCAAAAATGGAAAATCGTAAAGCTTCATTTTGCTGCGTTTCCCGATTTTGTCGAAAGTTGATACTCGCAGCATTTTTGCGATTATACACATTGTATATGCCAAAAATCCAACTCCCTTGTCGATCTTTTTTGGCAGGCCTTTTCAAAGTTGCTGATAGATCCATGCGGTGGTAGTCATCAAATCGACTGCTGTTGCGCGTTCCATATTTTGGTACGCGTAAACCACCAAATTCATACTGCCCCACAGGATAGGTTGTTGGCTGTCCAGTTTGGTATAAAAAGTTAGCATTAAAACTCCATTTGTTGTTGAGTTGGTAGCTTGTGTTGATACTTAAGTCGTGTCTCTTATCATAGGCATTTGGATACCAATTGCCATTATTAATTCCAGGGTCGCCAAGTCCCAACCCTACTGTTTTTTGTTCAGACTTTGACCATGTGTAAGCCAGCCAGTATTGCAATTTCCCAACGGACTTTTTAAATAAGAACTCCGCACCATAGGCACGAACAATTCCAGGAAGCGTTACTTGCTCTACAGCATCGTTGGCAACCAAATCAGCACCGTCGATATAATCGAGTCGGTTTTTGACATCTTTATAAAATGCCTCAATCTCAATACTTTTCTGACTCAAAGTTTCGGAGACGTAGCCAATTGCCCACTGATCGAGTTGTTGCGGTTTGAGGTGTGGCCCACTGGGTGCCCATATGTCTAGGGGTGTTGGCGAGCTGGTATTTGAAATTAAGTGCAGGTATTGGTTGAGTCGGTTATAAGACGCTTTCAAAGCACGATTTCCCATGGCATATGACAAGGTAAGTCTCGGTTCGATGTGACTGTAAGTTGCAGAAGATTCACCAGCGGCGTATTCTCCTGTTGGAATTCCTTTATCATAGATGCCCAATGCGGTATTGAACTGCGTTGATTGCTCATTTTCATAGGTAAACAAGCCGTCTTGTGACAATCTTGTAAAATGATTGAAACGCAGTCCAAATTGAAAAGAAAAAGAGGGAGAAATCTCGTGTGATATATCCGCATAAACCGCGTGTTCCATCGCATACTTCTTTTGCAACTGTTCCGCATTGATTCCGGAGTCCAATCGAGCAGGTTCTATGTAGCCAGGATTAAAGTCGTAATAGGTTGATTGTAGGCCAAAATCAAGATTGGTTTTGTTATTTGCAAAATAAGAGAAATCATATTTAAGGTTGAGGTTCTGTATGCCAGAATTCCAATCAAAACCGGCAAAATCAAGTAATAAACCGTAATAGTAATCACTGTAAATTAAGGACATATTTGAAAACAAGCGTGGTGAAAATAAATGGTTCCACCTAAGATTAAATACCGCATTTCCGTAAGTATTGACAAAGCTCTCATCAACATTAAATAAATCACGACCAAAGTACCCCGATAGGTAAACCTTGTTCTGATTGTTGATCGGAAAGCTCATCTTTGTATTCAAATCATAGAAATAAGCGCTGTTTGGATTATCGGTAAGCTTAAGGAAAAGATGCGCATAGGTTCCTCTTCCACCAATCACAAAACTCCCATCTCCAAGAGGTCCTTCCGCAAGTAAGCGGCTGGTTACAAGTCCAACCCCTCCATTAACTTTAAACTCTTCCTTGTTCCCTTCTTTTTGATAGATGTTTAAAACCGAGGATAGTCGACCACCATACCTGGCAGGAATACCGCCTTTGAAGAGTCGTAAATCTTTAATTGCATCTGGGTTAAACACGGAGAAAAAACCAAATAGGTGAGAGGAATTGTAAATGGTTGCTTCGTCCAATAGGATTAGATTTTGATCGGCAGAACCACCACGTACATTAAAACCAGATGCACCTTCACCTGCACTGGTAACTCCTGGAAGCAACTGAATGGTTTTGAGCACATCGGGTTCCCCAAAAACAGCAGGTGTTTGCATTACGGTTTTTGAAAGGAGTCGATTCACACTCATTTCGGGTTTTTTGATGTTCACCCTTTCTATATTATCAATCAAAACAACTTCATCGAGTTCCTCAGATGCTTGAGTGAGAAGAATATTTTGTTTGGTGTTTTCGATCAGAAATAATGGAAATTGTAGTGTTTGGTACCCAAGATATTGCACCGAAATCGTGTAGTCTCCAGGAGGTACGCTGATGGAATAAAATCCATAGTTGTTGGTAACCGTTCCTGTGTTGAGTTCAGGGATTAATATGGTGACGCCAAGAAGTGTTTCTTTAGAAAATGAATCGGAGACGTCTCCACTCAAGGTTACACGGTCTTGTGCAGGTAATAGATAAAACCAAATAAGGAATAGTCTTACACAACCAGTACGCCGCATTTACATAGCAATTTTGGCAAATATACAATTTAATGGAATTTACTCAGATGCTCAATCTCCTTTACTCCCCAAGCTAAGTCCCATACCATGCATGATAATCGCTAAGGATATTGTCAAAAAGATTTGACCTATAATCATTGTGATATCCATATTCAAATTGTTGTGTTGTTAAATGTAAGAATTGTTTTACATCATTGCATGAGCAGCCAATGACATATTTTTTGTAAAACAAAGAATCGCTTCTGAAAAAACAGATTTTTAGAGCTAATTATATTTTTGGAGATTGCAAGTTGCTCATTCGAAGTTTAGATTTAGATGTTTTCTCTAAAAAAAGTAACAAAAAAAGCAACTCAAAAAAGTTGCTTATATATCTCGAAAAAAACCATTTCCTTAGCCTAATGTTTTGTCGAGATTAACTTTGATTGCATCTAAAAACTCTTGGGTGCTTAAATAGTGCTCTCTTTTGAGCTTCTTTTCATGGATAAGTAATGCCAAATCTTTGGTCATTTTACCACTTTCAACCGTTTCAATACAAATTCTTTCCAGCACCTCACAGAAATTAGCCAGGTCAAGGTTATTATCAAGTTTAGCGCGATGAGCAAGTCCACGTGTCCACGCAAATATGGATGCGATTGGATTAGTGGAAGTTTCTTCACCTCTTTGATGAAGGCGGTAGTGTCTAGTTACTGTACCATGTGCCGCTTCAGCTTCCATGATTTCCCCATCTGGAGTTACTAAAGTAGAGGTCATCAAGCCTAGCGAACCAAATCCTTGCGCAACTGTATCTGATTGTACGTCTCCATCGTAATTTTTACAGGCCCAAACAAAACCACCATTCCATTTCATTGCAGCAGCCACCATATCATCAATTAAACGATGCTCATAATAAATACTAGCTTCTTCAAATTTAGATTTAAATTCATTAAGATAAACCTCTTCAAAAATATCTTTAAAACGACCATCATAAGCCTTCATGATAGTATTTTTAGTACTAAAATACAATGGCCAACCTTTGCTTAGAGCTCGATTCATGCAAGAACGCGCAAACCCATAAATGGAAGAGTCGATGTTGTACATGCTCATTGCAACTCCACCTTCTTGAAAGTTATACACTTCCCAACTTTTGGCTCTACCTCCGTCTTCTGGAGTAAAGGTCATGGTGAGTTTCCCTTTTCCTTTTATAATTGTATCTGTTGCTTTATATTGATCACCAAAAGCATGACGTCCAATACAAATGGGTTTAGTCCATCCTTGTACATACCGCGGGACATTTTTCATGATGATGGGTTCACGAAAAACAGTTCCTCCCACGATATTGCGAATCGTTCCGTTTGGAGAACGCCACATTTTCTTTAACCCGAATTCTTCTACACGATTTTCATCAGGAGTAATGGTGGCACATTTAATACCAACTTTATACTTATTAATTGCATTAGCAGCGTCAATCGTAATTTGATCATCTGTTGCATCTCGGCTCTCAAGACCCAAGTCGTAGTATAAAAGCTCAACATCGAGGTAGGGAAGTATCAATTGATCTTTGATAAACTTCCATATGATTCTTGTCATTTCATCTCCGTCGATTTCAACGATAGGATTTGCAACTTTAATTTTGGACATGATTTTATTTTTGGTGGCGTAAATATACAACGCCATAGGGAAAAGACATAGATCTATACAACAGAATTCGTTTTCTTTGAACTATCCAAATTAATGCCTTATAAAAAAGGGGAAATCAAAGAAACTTCCATAAAAAGAAGGTTATTTTGAAATGAGAATTGTTAATTCTTTTTTTCCTTGATTCGCGCTTTCTTTCCACGTAATTCACGAAAGTAAAAAATACGAGAACGACGTATTTTACCACGACTATTAACCTCGATTTTTTGAATAGTTGGTAGGTTAAAAGGAAAAATTCGCTCAACCCCAACAGTTCCTGAAATTTTGCGAATTGTAAAGGTTTTGGTACTGCCAGTACCTTTAATTTGGATTACAACTCCTTTAAAGAACTGGGTTCTTACTTTTTCGCCTTCGCGAATTTCATAATAAACGGTGATGGTGTCACCTGCTTGAAACGCAGGAAAGGATTTCTTCTCGACGAATTCGTCTTGAACATATTGAACTAGATGTTCCATGATTTTAAGCTAAAAATAACTAAGAGCAACATTCACGACCATCGCCAGCGGTTGATCCTAGGGTCTGCAAAATTAGATATTTTTTTTTTGTGTGCAACCGTTCAACCTCTTTTATCTTATGTATGAGTATTCTCTTATTTTTCGATACAGGGGAAATTGGTACATAATGGTATAGTTTAACCCCGCTCCCCAAGAGCTTACGTCTGAAACGCGATGAAAACCAGGAATATAAAGGTTGTCAAAATTATCGACTTCCTTATCGTTGATTAAGTAATTCATCCGTACACTGATTCCCATATACAGATTGGTTAGAAGCTCAGCTTTTACGCCAACCAAGATTTCAAACCAAAATGCACTTAGATTGTTGTAGTCAATGGGGGTTTTTAGTGGTTTGTATAACTCTTCTTTCCAGATATTATTGAGTTGTCGTACTGCGTAGCCATGGACTCGATGATTGTGCGTACTTGTACCCAGCCTGAATCCAGTCAAGAGTTGATTTTCCATGCCTTGCCAATTTCTAAATAAATTGATATCAAACCCAAGCTTGAGGTATTCTCCTGAAGTATTAAAATCTAGAGATTCACTAATCACTCGCTTGTCTTCCATTCCGACTTCCCCTGCTAGATATAGGGTATGAGTTAATCGATAATCAGCAGTGAATTCTAGCCCCTTATAGCGATCTTCCACAACAGATCGAATTGGCTTGCTCATGTCAACTCCAAAACGAATACTATATCGTTCAGCGTATTTGGGAATGCTATCCTGACCATAGCCAATGCAAACCATAAAAAAAAGCAAATAACTAGTGGAAGATTTTAACATGAGCTAGTGTGTCTATGATGACTTGATTTGTTACAGTCACAATTGAATTTAACCAATTAGCGGGTTGATCAACTCCAATAGTATGGATTAGAAATGTACTTTGAAATCCACATGCTCGACTCAAATAAATATCTTTCTTTTGGTAATCAATTTCAACACGATCTGCGATTCCATTAGAGATGGTAAAGACTGCATTCATTTTACTTGCGTTGATTTGAAGAGGAAGTGCAATCGAATCGGTATTGATAAATTCAAGAGTAGCTTCTCCGTTCAAGCTCATGATCCGTAGGGTATCTACGGCTTTAAATTCATTTGGTTGGCTCGAATTATACAATCGAAAAACAAGTTGTGGAGTCGATGGGTTTGCTTCACTACAAATATCATCCGGCTCACAACTGGAGTTGAGACAAAGAAGAAAATAGAAAAACCAGATTTTACGCATGGATTCTTTCCAAAAGTACAACATTTTCTACGTGTTGTGTGTGTGGAAACATATCGACTGGCTGCACTTTTTGAATTGCATAATGGTCTTTTAAAAGATTTAAATCTCGTGCCTGCGTAGAGGAGTTACAACTTACATAAACAATTCGCTGCGGTAGAATTGTGATTAATTGCTGAACGACATCTTTGTGCATACCTTCACGAGGGGGGTCTGTAATCACAACATCTGGTGTTCCATGGGCAGCAATAAAATTATCGGTAAACACTTTTTTCATATCACCAGATATGAAACTCAAGTTGTACAATTTGTTTCTCTTTGCATTAACTTTTGCAGAAGCAATCGCTTCGGGGATGGCCTCAATACCAACCACATGTTTTGCTTCTTTAGCGACAAACTGAGCGATGGTTCCCAAACCTGTGTACAAGTCATAAACGATTTCATTACCCGTAAGCCCTGCAAAGTCACGTGTTATCTTGTACAATTCATAGGCCTGTATCGAGTTTGTTTGATAAAAAGATTTGGGTGTAATCCGAAAGCGAAGTCCTTCCATTTCCTCTTCAATAAATAAGCTTCCAGCATGCAAAATTACCTTCTGATCGTAGATGCTATCGTTTGCCTTCTGATTAAGAATATATTGAAGAGAGCTAATTTTTGGAAAATTGGAAAGTATTGCTTTAAACAATGCCTCCCTTTGTGCGGGTTGATCTTCAAAAAACTGAATGACGAGCATGATTTGTCCAGTTGTAGCCGTGCGAATCATTATGCTCCGTAATTGACCCGTTTTCTGTTTCAAGTCAAAATAAGAGATTCCGTAATCCAGGGCATATTGATGAATAAAATTTCGAATTTCATTTCCCGGTTCTTGCTGAAGGTGACATTCCTCAATGTGAACAATTTTGTCCCACATTCTCGGCTTATGAAAGCCCAAGGCATTGCGGTTTATAACTTCCCCAGACTCAATCTCTACTTTGGTCAGCCAACGACTATTGGAAAAGCTATACTCCATTTTGTTTCGGTAATTATATTGCGATTTACTTGGGATAATCTTTTCTAATTTAGGAAAATCGAATAATCCGATTTTTACAAAATTTTGATGGACTTCTACTTGTTTGTGTTCGAGCTGACTTGAATACGATAAATGTTGCCACTGGCAACCCCCACAGACCCCAAAATGACTGCATTTGGCTGAGATTCGATAAGGGCTGAGGGAGATTAGTTTCTCCAGTCTTCCTTCAAAATAACTTTTTCTTTTTTTGTAGAGATAAACCATGGCAACATCGCCAGGAACAGCACCTTGAACAAAGACAACGACTCCTGAAGATGTTCGACCAACTGCCTTGCCTTTAGCAGCAATCCCTGTCAGGGTTAACTTAATGGATTGTTTGACATTCATTTCGACAGTAAAAATAGATAGGTTCGTCGGATTTTATAATATGAAAAGCACAATTAATCTTGATTATTTTGTAATTTTCAACATTGATTCCTAAAGTCGAAATCATGAAAAATACTTTTTTACATCTCGTTTGCACATCTTTTATGCTCTTATTTTCCTTTTCATTTGCCCAGTCGGATGAAGAAGAAACCGGACTCAAATCTGCTTTAAACGGATTTTCTTTTCGTAGTATAGGCCCTGCTTTTATGTCAGGTCGTATAGCTGATATAGCCATCGATCCTACAAACGAAAATGTATGGTATGTCGCAGTCGGTTCAGGTGGAACCTGGAAAACAACGAATGCAGGAACAACATGGACCCCATTGACAGATGATGAATCCTTTTACTCAACAGGTTGCATCACCCTCGACCCGAGTAATTCATCTGTTGTTTGGCTAGGGACTGGTGAGAATGTTGGCGGTCGCCATGTCGGGATCGGTCATGGGATTTATCGCAGTACAGATGGCGGTTCATCCTGGCAAAATATGGGCTTAAAACAGTCCGAACATATTTCAAAAATTATCGTCCATCCCAACGATTCAAACACCATTTGGGTAGCTTCCCAAGGTCCGTTATGGAGTTCAGGGGGCGAAAGAGGATTGTATAAATCCACAGATGGAGGTAAAACATGGACAAATAAGCTCAATATCAATCAGTGGACAGGGGTTACAGATCTTGTTATTGACCCAACGAATCCGGACGTACTCTATCTTGCGAGTTGGCAACGTCACAGAAATGTCGCTGCTCATATGGGAGGTGGTCCTGGCACATCAATCTACAAAAGTGTTGATGGAGGAGAAACTTGGTATAAAATAGATAATGGATTACCAACTTCAAGCATGGGTAAAATCGGATTGACTATTTCTCCAATAAACCCTGATGTGCTTTATGCCGCAATCGAGTTAGATCGTCGCAAGGGGGCAGTTTATCGCTCATCAAACAGTGGTGGTAGCTGGACAAAAATGTCGGATACCGTTTCAGGCGGTACAGGCCCTCACTACTACCAAGAGTTGATTGCCTCTCCACACCATTTTGATCGGATATATTTAATGAATGTCCGAGCACTGGTTTCTGAAGATGGTGGTAAAACATTCTATACCATGAGTGAGGCCAATAAACACTCTGATAATCACTCACTGACTTTTAAAAAGGACGATCCCAATTACCTTCTCTTTGGAACTGACGGAGGGATTTATGAATCGTTTGACGATTCCAAAACTTGGAAGTTTGTCAACAATCTCCCTTTGACTCAGTTTTACAAGCTAGCAATTGACGATGCATCTCCATTCTATAATATTTATGGTGGTACACAAGACAACAATACACAAGGTGGTCCATCTCGTACTTTTCGAACCAATGGAATCACAAATTCAGATTGGTATGTTTTGCTGGGTGGTGATGGTCATCAACCTGCTACCGAGCCGGGAAACCCCGATATTGTGTACGCACAGTGGCAACAAGGTAACCTGTATCGAATCGATAAGACCACAATGGAAGCCATATATATTAAGCCACAAAGTGGAATTGGAGATCCCTATGAACGTTACAATTGGGATGCACCAATCCTTGTGAGTCACCATGATCCCAAGCGATTGTATTTTGGTACTCAACGAGTTTGGAGATCGGATGACCGTGGGGATAGCTGGTCTGCCATATCTGGAGATCTTACAAAAGACGAAGAGCGTTTGGCTCTGCCGATTATGGGTCGTCAGCAAAGTTTTGACAACCCCTGGGATGTTTATGCGATGTCAACCTATAATACCATTACCTCATTAAGTGAATCAACCACAAACCCTTACATTTTGTATGTAGGTACTGATGACGGAATTATTCAGCATACGAATGACGGGGGTAAAACATGGACAAAAATGACGGTTGATAAGCTACCCGGCTCACCTGCAACTGCATTTGTAAATGATATAAAAGTCGACCTTCACAACGACCAAGTTGCCTATGTGGCTTTAGATAACCACAAGTATGGTGACTATGCCCCATACTTGTATAAAACAACAAATGGAGGAAAAAAATGGACCTCGATTACTGATGGGATTCCTAAAGGAACACTGGTCTGGAGAATCGTACAGGATCATGTCAATCCCAAACTCTTGTTCTTGGCAACAGAGTACGGGGTTTATGTGAGTTTGGATCAAGGAGACCAATGGCATAAATTCTCAACAGGACTTCCCACAATTTCCGTACGTGACCTTGCTATTCAAAAACGTGAAAATGATCTTGTCATAGCGACTTTTGGTCGTAGTTTTTATGTACTTGACGACTACAGTCCACTTCGTAATATCACTGCGGAAAGTATAGACCAAACGGCCATGCTTTTCGAAACACGTAAGGCACTGCAATACAATCCGATTCGCGGCGGAACATCAAGTCAGGGGGGATCGTTTTTTACAGCCAAAAATCCAGATTATGGTGCTCTATTTACGTTTTATATCAAAGATGGGCATAAGTCGATCAAAGCTACACGTCAAAAAAGGGAAATAGACAAAAAGACTGAAGATATTCCATTCCCTGGATGGGAGGCTCTTGATTCCGAAATACAGGAGCCCAAAGCGCAAGCGATTTTAGTCATTAAGAATGAATCTGGAGAAGTGATTGATCGAATCTATACACCACATAAAAAGGGAATTCAGCGTGTGACTTGGGATTTAAAACAACCCTATATCAGTGTGGCAAATGCCGATTCTAAGCGAGAATCCCTGAACACTTTTCGTTTGAATGTTGCCCCTGGCACCTACACGGCTAGCTTGCTTCAACAAATTGACGGTCAGGTTACAGAACTCATTGGACCTCAATCTTTTGAAGTTGATCGAATTCGAAATAATGTCTTGGAAAATCCACTTGCGGATCAGAGACAAGACTATATCGATCAACTCATGGCACTTGATCTGGAGGTTGACCTTGCAACCCATACTTTTAAAAAATCCAGTAAGCACTTAAAAACATTGCTCAAAGCACTTACTTTTGTAGACACAAGCCAAGAGAAGTTGTCATCCACACTCCATACCCTTCGTGATACGATGTATTCGATTAACCGTCTTTTGAAGGGAAGTTCTTCTAAGGCTGAAGTCGGAGAAAAGGACAACTTAACACTGTCCTATCGACTCAATTTTGCAGCAAATGGATTGATGGGTAACTCGTATGGTCCAACGCCACTGCATATGGAGAGTTTTGAAGTTGCCAAAACATTGTTTGCCGAGCTCAAACCGATGATTGATAGCTTTGTTTCAGATGTCAAAACTGCTTCTGCTGAAATGGAAGCTGCAGGTGCGCCAGTTGTACTGGATTAGTCCTTTTGATATTTGTAGAGTAACAAACCAACAACCAAGCTGTAGCTATTGATCCCTGCGGTTTGGTTGTTTGCTTTTAGGTAGGTGTCATAGCTTTTCTTGAACAAGGGTTCAAGGGGGTTTTGGTAGCTCTGCCAAAATGCAGAGACTTGCTGGTACTGCTTCAAAACCCCTACATTTAGTTTTTGGTAAAGTGTTTTGGAGTCAATGTCTTTTCTCTTTTGGCAATCGGCTAGGGCATACCCCAAAGCAAGGTGATAACCCGCATATTGCATATGCAGATCTTCTGATTGAAGGGCCGCGTCAATTGCAATAAAGTTTGCTTCTTCTTCTGATGCATAGCCCAATTGGTGCGCAATCTCATGAGCAGAAGTTGTGAGCAATCGTAATTGGGGCTGATATGCATTGACTTGTGCTTCTAGCGTAAAGGGGTTTATATAGCCTCCGTAGCCCATATAACTCAGGGGTAAGCTGAAAATAGACTTTTTAATATTCGAAATGGGATAGCGATGTTGATTTCGAATGGTTTCTGTTGCAACATCAAAAATTTTGTCTGTTGTGTATGGGATTTCAACAGGGACAGAATCATTTTGAGAGAGTCTTTCGTGGAATTGATTTGTTTGCTGAATAAGATGGTGTGTAAACGACTCCAACTTTTCAGAAGAATATTCAGAAGGAGCGTTGAACCGAGAGGACAAACTCGTTTGATGGTAATTTAACCCCCATTGAATATGGAATAGCAATAAAAGAAAACCAAACCCCCCGAGAATTTGGATAAGCGTTGACCAACAAAAAAAACGTTTAAAATGCCAAATGCTTTTTAGAATGTAAGCAATTGCAATCGCATAGAAAAGATCACCAATTGAAAAAGGGATCCAAGCAGTCGCTTGAAGGGTGAGTTTAGATAGCCACACAAAAAGGCCTTGTGAGTAGAACTGATCAACAATTTCCGGAGTGCGCTTTATCCACAGTAACAATACCCATTGGGGGATGATGGAAATCGCAAAATATTTGTAGATGCGCAAAGCACAATTTTTATTCCAACCCAACCACTTCGACCTCAAAAATCAGATTGGTTTGAGGTGGAATGCCACGTCCTCCGTTGGCTCCATATGCCAATTCATACGGCAAATAAAGCGTTGCCTTATCGCCAACCGACAAAAGCCGCAACCCCTCTTTAAACCCGGCTATCATTCCAGCATCAGGGTCAACACGGGCTGGGATCGGCTGATATGGACGTTTGGAGTTGTACATTTTGTAGGCCTTTGCAATGTCTTCAATACTGGTGTCGAGTAAACGCCCATCCTCAAAATACACGGCATAGTGAGTCAGTATTGTTTTGTCTATCGCAACCGCTTCGCCATCACCCGTTGTGGTAATCACATAACCCAGACCACTCTTTGTGTATGTCGCAGACTGTTCCAATGCTGACAAGAAGTCCCGCTTATCGTTTTTGACCTTGTCTTTTTCGAGAAAATAGTTTTCAAAGGTGGTTGGTGCATCAAACTTTCTCGCTTCTTTTCCTTTTCTGATGATGCGAACCGTGATTATGGTATCATTTTGCGCTATCGAATCGACTACTGATTGACCTTCGACCACATGGCCAAATACCGTGTGTTTTCCATCGAGCCAAGGGGTTTCTTTGTGTGTGATAAAAAATTGACTTCCATTTGTGCCAGGGCCAGCATTTGCCATTGATAATATCCCAGGGCCATCATGTTTGATATCTGAAACAATTTCATCGTCAAATTTGTAGCCAGGGCCTCCTTGGCCTGTTCCTGTAGGGTCTCCACCCTGAATCATAAAATCAGCAATGACACGATGAAAAATCAATCCATCGTAGTATGCTTTTCCAGTAAATGTAGAATCTGCCTGTCGGTTTGTCCCTTCTGCTAGAGACACGAAATTGGCTACGGTAACTGGGGTTTGATCAAAAGTTAATTTCAATTGAATTTCTCCTTTAGTGGTGTCGACTTTGGCATACAAGCCGTCTTCAAGCTTGGGAGAGCAACTTACTAAGATTATGAATAGAATTCCAGTGAAAAGGTATTTGATTTTCATGATCATTTATTTTGGTTTAAAGGTATATAAATACGTGCAACAATTGGCGTATAAGGAGCAATTAATGATCCATCTCCTGATGAGCCATATGCTAGAAAAGATGTTAAGACTAGTGTGCTTTCTACGCCAATGGGAATATACGGCAAAGACAAGACAACACCTTGCGGCACTTCTTGATTGGTCATTGGTTTTTGGAAGACCTTCCAGTCGTAGATTGGTACTCCATCGAATTGCTCAAAACGGACATATATTTTTTTTAGACTTTCAGTCGTCAATATGGGACGATTTTTAGGATTATCAAAACTGTAATATATCCCGTAATCGGTTTCTGAAAAAGCGGATTTTTGAGCCAGTACCCATTGTTCGATGATTTCAATCTCGCGAGACAATTGTAATTGATTCTTCTGAACAGAATTTTCAACATGTTGACTTTTGGATTGTTGTATGGGTCTTCGTGCTTGTTGCTCATCACAAGAAGTCAGGAAAAAGACAAAATAGAGAAAGACTATGCTCGTTGTAAGTCTTGCTGACATTGCTTTAGTTTTTTGAGAAGAAGTTTATGAGTTTCTTGCAGTGAAAGGTCTGATTTTCCACCAGCAGCATTGGTGTGTCCACCACCTGAAAAATGTTCACGTGCAAAATCATTAACAGAAAAGTCTCCCTTTGATCGAAATGACATTTTTACAAAACCATCCGTGGGGTGCTCGATTATCAACACAGCCAGTACGCAGTTTGAAATGCTCAACCCATAATTGACGATTCCTTCAGAGTCACCTTTTTGGAAATTACATTTTTTCAACTCTTCATGGCTAAGAGTAATGGTTGCAGCACGCAGACTGTCATCATAATGTAAATTGTTGAGGGCAATTCCCAAAAGCTTAAGTCTTCCCAGATGAGCAGTGTCATGAACACGGCGATTAATTTCACTGGGATTTGCTCCATTATCTATGAGATTCGCAACGACTCGGTGTGTTGTGGGAGTCACAGATGGGAATCGAAAAGACCCGGTATCGGTCAAAATACCGAGATACAGTGCGGTGGCCAGATCAGCATTAATATTGTCTTTACCCCCAAGACCTTCAATGATGTGGTAGACCAACTCACAAGTTGAGCCTAATGAAGGGTATGAAAATGTAAGGTCTGCAAAGTCGTCTGGCTCTTGATGGTGGTCAATGATAATTTTTTGTGCTTGACTTGCGGCCACTTGAACACCCATTTCTCCAATCCGGCTAAGGGTATTGAAGTCGAGAGTAAAAATGAGGTCTGCTTGTGCAATTTTTTCATTTGCAATGATTGGATTCTCGTCATAGATAGACAAACTGGATGAGCCTGGAACCCATTTCAAAAAATCGGGATATTGATTTGGACTTATCACTTGCGCATCATGTTTGTTTTGACTAAGAAAATGCATGAAGCCAAGACTACTCCCAATCGCATCACCATCTGGATTGGTGTGGGGAACAATAACAACCTGTTTTGGGGTTTCCAATAGAGATTGTAAGCGTTGTATATTTATGATTTTCATGGACCGCTAAGATACATAATGATTGTTTGCCATTAAACACGTTACATTTTGTATTTTTGGGTTTCGATATCAATCATCTAACTTCAGACTGTGCGCATCAATTTTTTCAAACAACGAACCAACCGACGTTTTAATTACACGCCAAGGTTTTATAAGGGGAAAAAAGATGATACCCCTTACGATTTTGATTCTACATTTTCAAAATATAGAGATATGAGCAACTCAAATGATTTTGGTGCACAATGGCACACTTTTCGAAGTGACAGTCGCAACAGGTCGAACAGGGGGTTTTCTCGCTTATTTTTCATTGTACTTGCCACACTCATTCTGATCGCTTTGTATATCCTTGACTTTGATCTTTCCATTTTTAAACCCTAGGAATGCCAGATATCATTTCTTTACTACCTGATCATGTTGCCAATCAGATCGCTGCTGGTGAAGTCGTACAGCGGCCAGCTTCAGTGGTAAAGGAATTGCTTGAAAACGCAGTTGATGCAGGAGCAACATCAATCAAACTCATTGTAAAGGATGGCGGTAAAACCTTGATTCAGGTCATCGATGATGGTAATGGAATGACGACAACTGACGCACGCTTGTGTTTTGATCGACATGCCACTTCAAAAATCAAAAAGGCAGAAGATTTATTTTCAATTACAACGAAAGGTTTTCGAGGAGAGGCTTTGGCAAGTATCGCCGCGATTTCACAAGTTCGTCTGCGCACAAAAACCAAGAATGCAGAAATTGGAACTGAAATCAGTATTGAAGGAAGTGAAGTCAAAGACCAGCAAGCAGTCGCAACCAAACCAGGTTGTTCAATGACTGTTCGGAATCTGTTCTACAATATACCCGCCAGAAGAAATTTTTTAAAATCAAACAATGTCGAGCAACGCCACATCATAAATGAATTTCAGCGCGTTGCTCTGTTACATCATCAAATCCGATTTGAGCTATTCAGCAATGACGTGGTTCTGTTCCAATTGGAGCCGGGTAATTTACGGCAGCGAATCGTTCAGGTTTTTGGCAAAAACACCAATGAAAAACTAGTTCCAGTCCAAGAGTCAACTGATATTTTGCAGTTGGATGGATTTATTTTTAAGCCAGAGTTTTCAAAAAAATCACGACAACATCAATTTTTCTTTGTGAATAATCGATTTATCAAAAGTGCCTACCTTCATCACTCGGTGTTGGCAGCTTTTGAGGGGTTACTCGGTCCAAACATGCAGCCAGGTTATATGCTATATCTGACTGTACCCAACGAAAAGATTGATGTAAATATACATCCTACAAAAACGGAAGTAAAATTTGAAGACGATCATGCACTCTATGCCATTATTCGATCTGCTCTCAAGCATAGTTTGGGACAGTTTAACGTTAGCCCAGTAATCGATTTTGATAGCAATCAATCCTTTGAGGTGCCTGTTGGTAGCAAACCACCAACACAATCACCAAGTATACAGGTCAATCGAAATTTTAATCCTTTTAAAGAGAATCAAAAAGGAAACGACTGGGAGCCATTGCATGAAGGTCTAAAAGATGAGACAATTTCTTCAATGAATGAGCAAATCTTTGATGATGAGTGTGTGAATACCAATTTCCCCACACTACAATTCCATAAAAAATATATCATCACCAAACGTGCTGAGGGTTTAATATTCATTCATCAACAACGTGCTCACCAACGGATTTTGTATGAATCTCTGATTCGTCAAATAAAGCAGAGGAGTGTTCCCTCGCAAGTACTTACTTTCCCCATTCAGGTCGAAATGAACCATCAACAATTTTCTGAGTTTGCACCTCACCAAAAAACGCTAGAGCTAATGGGATTCAATTTTGGAAATGCTGATGATAACTCCTTAGAAATTACGGCGATTCACAATAGCTTATCCCTGAACTCCATTCCTGAGTTTTTATCCAATATATTGGAGAATCTAGACAACGACCCTACAGTCGAAGAGAGTCAACTGAGCCAGATGATGGCAAAAAGAATGTCTAAATTTAGTGCCATTCGGTCTGGTATGGATCTTCATCCTTTGGCTCAAAGTCGATTGATTGAAGATTTGTTTTCTTGCGATGAGCCATCAAGATGCCCAGAAGGAAAAGCTATATTTAAAACGATGACAGATAAAGACATCCAAAGCAAATTGAATCTATGAGAACCCTTCCTGATATTGTCAAGCAATTGATTATTGTCAATGTGCTGTTTTTTTTGGGATCTATTAGTTTGGGAGGGTCAGCATATGAATTATTGGCGTTACACTACCCACAAAACCTAAAGTTTGCGCCTTGGCAAATTGCAACTCATATGTTTATGCACGGAGGAGTCAATCATATTTTGTTTAATATGTTTGGATTATGGATGTTTGGAGGCACTCTAGCTCAAATGTGGGGGAGGAATAAGTTTTTGTTTTTCTATTTCTCTACTGGTCTTGGGGCTGCCGCCCTTCAGCTTGGAATTAATTATTTGCAGATCATTGAAGTTATGGATCAACTTGTTGGTGCTGGCTTCTCCGTCTCTGATCTAACAAAAACATTGCAAGCGGGACAATATAATACCGCTTGGTTAAACGAAATTTCGCTAAGTCAACTCACACAACTTCAGAAAGCATTCAATATGTCGATGGTTGGTGCTTCTGGTGCACTCTATGGGATTCTTGTGGCATTCGCATTCCTCTTTCCAAATACGGAGTTGATGATTATCTTTTTACCCATCCCCATTAAAGCCAAATACTTTGTTCCAATACTTTTAGTGATTGATCTTTTTTTTGGATTTAGCTCTTATTCGTTAGGTCCAATTGCGCATTTTGCTCATCTTGGTGGAGCCGTAACTGGTTATGCGATGATGTGGTATTGGAAAAGTCAGCAGTTTAACAATAACCGTTGGGATTTATGAGTTTTATTGACCAGATGAAATATCGATACCAAACTATTGGGGTGGTCGAGCGGCTTATAGTTATTTTGGTCGCTTGCTTTGTTCTACCTTTTCTCTTTCGAACAGTTTTATTTCTATTTTCTGTTCCTTTTGAACAGTTTTTTATTTGGTTTCAACTATCCGCTAGTTTTGAGGACTTACTCTACCACCCATGGACAATTGTTACCTATGCTTTTTTTCATGGCGATTTTGGGCATATTTTCTGGAATCTAATCTTACTTCACTTTGCTGGACGAATGATAGTAAACCTGTTTAAGTCACAAATCTTTGTCAATACCTTCTTCTTAGGGGTTTTGGTAGGAGGAGCAACCTTTGTTTTGAGTTATAATTTCTTCCCTGCATTTCAAGGGCAATCACCTCGATTGATCGGGTCTTCGGCAGGTGTAATGGCGGTTCTAATTTTTATGTGTAGCTATATGCCTTACAAAAGCGTTAGAATATTTGTGTTCAATGTCAAATTGATCTACATCGGTTTGTTGTTTATCGCCTTGGACTTGATTCAAATCCCTGTCAACAACTCCGGGGGTCATTTAGCACACTTGGGTGGTGCACTGATTGGGTTTTTATATCAACGGAGCATTGTTCGAGGAAATAATTTTGGTGAATGGATTTCAAATTTTTGGAAGTCTGTTTCTTTCCTGTTTTCATTCAAATGGACTCGTGTTCGCAAAGTATATCACTCAACCGATCCAAAACAAAAACCAAAACAGAAAGATGTGAATCAAGAAAAAATTGATCAGATTCTTGATAAGATTAGTCAGTCTGGTTACGCGAGCTTAACCAAGGAAGAAAAAGAGCTTTTATTTCGCGCTGGCAAGTCTTAAGATGTAAATTGAAAAAAGCTAAACACAGAACTCCCATATTTTCGTAGCTCTATAAATGCTTTTTCATCACTAAAATCTAGTTGTTCGGTATGCTCAAAGACAAGCCAACCCCCAAATCGAAGAAGTGTTCGTGTTTGTATCCTGTCTTTTATCATTTGAAACTCCTCTTCTCCACACTCATAAGGCGGATCAGCAAATATGATATCAAAATCTGTAACACATTTACTAAGGTAGTTTTGAACGGTTGATTTAATGGATTGTACAGTGAGTCCGATTTCTTCCGCAGTTTTCGCAATAAACCCTGAACACTTCTGATTTGCATCTACTGCAGTCACATCGGGACAGCCCCTAGAGCAGAACTCAAGTCCAATACTTCCAGTTCCGCTGTATAAGTCAAGAACCCGAGCCGATTCAAAATTCACTTTATGATTGAGAATACTAAACAGCGCTTCTTTGGCTCGATCTGTTGTCGGTCTGACGGGTAGATTTTTTGGTATTCTTAATCGTCTTCCCTTATGTGTTCCAGCTATAATGCGCATGTCGGAAGTTCGAGAAGTAGCGTATGGATATGTGGGTACAATGGTTTTGAACTCGAAAAATTAAGATATTTAGAAGGGTTAAAAAAGCTTGTCTTGTAGACATAGCTTGACAAGGTTTGATGGATTTCGTCTCCAGGTCTTACACTCCCACTTATCCATAGGATTGCTTTTTCTAATTCAATCGCATTATTTTTTGCAATCGCCATTGTATAGTAAAGTAAATCTTTTTCATTCTTCCACTGGAAAGCATTATACAATTGTAATTTACCTTTCTTGATTAGAAAGAAATAGGCTAAATCATACTGTACATGAACAAACCAATAGGGTTCGTTTTTGTCAATGTCTTGCTTGCAAAGCAGATCAAGCAGTAAGCTGCTACAATGAACATACGAAAACTTACCAAATGACTCGAGGAGCATATTATTTACATTGACATAAGGGATATAGACATTCACAACTTGAGAGGATGGTAGGGTGTCAAATGAAATATAGTCTTGCTTTATAACGTCTGTATGACTTTCCAAGTATGTTGCTTTTTTGTTTTTATCGAATAGGGGTAGAGGCACAAAAGAAGAGAGGTTGTTTATTACACAAACACGAACATCTGAAAATGACTGTCCAATAATTTCTTGCTCAGTAAGGTATTTATAAATGAAATGATGTAATTCTTCTTCTGGAGAATGATCGACGAAATTGTGGGATTTTAGATAAACAATATCCTTGCGATTGGTGTCAGATATCAAAAAAGAAAGCCCATTCCTATTGATAAGAATGGACAGTGCATTTTTTGCTTCCGAATCGATATTATTCTTCTGCTGAGTCATAAGTAGTTGGCCAATTTCCGCTTGTACTTACTTCGGTTAATGAACCAAGCGTAATTTCGGAACCATTTACACCATCAACTGATATCACTTCTTTTTCAAGAGCGACAAGGTATTTGTCCTGATCGTGAAGAATAATATCCTTGCTGACTTTGACTTCAAATACAGGTAGTCGGTAGCCACTGTTATCCAAAATATCAGTATTGAGCGTGAAGCGCGCGTCCTCTTGTCCTTTAACAGGAATAAACATCATATTTTTATAGCGCTCTGAATCCTTAAATAAGGAATCTTTCACAGACGCAAAACCAAGCGTATCAACGACAATCACTTCACGAAGCATATCGATACGATAGATTCTGTCAAACTCCAAATAACTTGAGTCTCTCTTTTGGGTTAAGGTGTAATATGCTGTGTCAATGAATGAGACTAAACTATCAAGATTATCGCTGTAATACCCCAATATATCTTTGTGAGCAGCTTGTGCATTTCCGATATCTTTGAGTTTCGAAATTACCTTTGCGTACCGTTCAGTTTTGGTATTGTTAAAAGCGATTGGGCCATTGATAGAGTCGTAAATTTTATAGGCAAAAAAGGCACATAGAATCCAGAGTAATGCTTGAATGCCGACTTTCATGATTTATGAATTTGAATGCTAACAAAACTACAATTTTTTTTGAATAGATAAAGTGAAAAAGGACTTACTTTTACAGCTCACATCAACACATGAGTTTCCAGCAGCACATTCAGAAAGAATTCCCTTATCCACCAACCGCAGACCAAATTGAAGCAATTCGCCGATTTTCTGCTTTTGTGGAGCAAAGTTCTTCTTCTTCCATTTTTTTACTTAAAGGATACGCTGGTACAGGAAAAACGACCCTTATCGCTACCTGGCTTAAACCACTTCAAAAGCAGGGGTATAAAGTGGTGTTAATGGCACCGACAGGTCGAGCGGCCAAAGTCATGTCAATGTATTCCAAAACCAAAGCCGATACCATCCACAAAAGAATTTATTTCGCTCAACAAAATAAGCAAGGCGGAATTCAATTTACCCTCCAGAAAAACAAGTTTAGAAAAGCGGTTTTTATTGTTGATGAGGCATCTATGATTGGTGTCGAACAATCTTCTGCTCAACTTTTTCAAAACGGTTCACTTTTGCAAGATTTAATCTCTTATGTGCAACAGGGAGATCAATGTAAACTTGTTTTTGTAGGAGACATCGCCCAATTGCCCCCAGTAAAACAAGAACTGAGCCCAGCTTTAAACCAAAACTATTTGTCCCTTCACTTTTCTGCTAAAGTTTCAGAAGTTGAACTTTCAGAAGTTCTTCGACAAGACGCCTTATCTGGAATCCTTTACAATGCTACGAATTTGAGAAATCTTATGTATGACAATGTCGATGATTATTTTCAATTTCTGATTCGAAATAAAGCCGATATTACCAATTTGAAAGATGGCTATGATATTCAAGGAGCAATTGAAGATGGGTATCGAGATGTAGGGAGGACAGAGACCACCATCATTGTGCGTTCAAATAAAAGAGCAAATCAATACAACCGCCAAATCCGAACGCAAATCATGAGTTTGGAAAATGACTTGGCTGTTGGAGACTTACTATTAGTAGTTAAAAACAACTATTTCTGGCTAACACCCGATAGTCAAGCGGGCTTTATTGCGAATGGTGATGTGATTGAAATCTTGCGAATTTTATCTTTTCAAGACCTCTACGGTTTTCGCTTTGCTAAGGTTCACGTGAAGTTGGTTGATTACCCCAATCAAGACTCTTTTGATACCGTTTTGATTTTAGATGCTTTGCACGCTGAAGGACACTCATTGACCTATGAGCAATCAAATGAGTTGTATAAAATGGTCCGTCAAGACTATTCTCATTTACCGAAATACAAGCAATACCCAGAGGTTAAGAAAAATCCATTTTTTAATGCTTTACAGGTTAAATTTGCCTATGCTTTAACCTGTCACAAAGCACAAGGAGGACAATGGAAACGTGTTTTTATTGAAAAGCCATATTTGCCTGAGGGACCTTCTGTTGACTATTACCGTTGGTTATATACAGCAATTACTAGAGCATCTGAACACTTATTTCTAATCGGTTTTGAAGAAGAAGACTTTGACAACGATTGATTTGTCTTAACTTTGTCATATGAAAGTTATTGCTGCCATACCAGCTCGATATGCCGCCACCCGATTCCCTGGTAAACTACTTGCCGACTTGTGCGGCAAACCCTTAATCCAACACACCTATGAGAAGGTACAAAAATCGGGATTGTTTGACCGCGTAATTATAGTCACTGACAGCAGCGAAATCGAATCGGTTGTATTGGGCTTTGGAGGTGATGTCGTTCGCAGCCAAAAAGATCATCAATGTGGGAGTGATCGCATTGCGGAGGCAGTTTTTGATTTGGATCTAGATATTGTTATCAATGTGCAAGGGGATGAGCCATTTATACGCCCCGAAGGATTAGCGTCGTTAATTGAAGTATTTAAATCTGATACGAAAAAAGATATTGATCTTGCAACGTTGATGATTCCAATTTCCAATGAAATTAACAATCCCAATGTTGTTAAGGTTATAACGGACTCGTGCAATCGGGCTTTGTATTTTTCGCGTTCTGCCATTCCCTATCAACGACCAAAAGGAACCCATGCCACAATCTATAGGCATGTTGGGGTTTATGCGTTTCGTAAAAATGCACTGATCGATTTCTATCAGCACGCCCCAACCCCCCTGGAGTTGGCTGAACAAATCGAAGCAATTCGGTATTTGGAAATGGGGAAGACAATTCAAATGATCGAAACACAATTTGATGGTGTGGGGATTGATATTCCTGAAGACTTGGAACGCGCCAAAGAATTGATGTCCTAGAACATGGTGTGATAAACTTTTTGCACGTCATCATCTTGTTCGATTTTCTCTAATAGTATATCAACTTCTTCCATCTGCTTTAAAGAAATTGATTTGGTGGTGGTTGGTATACGTTCAAAGTCAGAAGAAAGAATGGGAAGCTCTCGTTTCTCGAGTTCTTTTTGAATGGCACCAAAAAATTCAAACGGAGCATAAAGCAAAATCCCATCATCATCCACAAACACTTCATTAACTCCATGGTCGATAAACTCTAATTCAAGTTCTTCGACATCTAATCCATCAGGTGAAATTAGAAAATTACAAGTGTGGTCAAACATAAACTCCACTGACCCAGAAGTACCCAGATTTCCATTGTGCTTATTAAAATAGCTGCGGATATTCGCAACCGTTCGGTTGTTGTTGTCAGTTGCAGTTTCGACCAGAATCGCAATCCCGTGTGGGCCATACCCCTCAAAGAGTACTTCTTTATAATTTTCAGTTTTTTTATCAGACGCAAGTTTTATGGCACGCTCAATATTATCTTTTGGCATATTGGCGTTTTTGGCATTTTGAATCACAGCACGTAGGCGTGAGTTGGTTTCTGGATTTGGTCCACCATCTCTAACTGACATCGCAATGTCTTTACCAATGCGCGTAAAGGTTTTGGCCATGGCCGACCAACGCTTCATTTTTCTTGCTTTACGAAATTCAAATGCTCTTCCCATTACTACAAAGATAAAAAAGCGATGTTCGTTTATTCAAATACTGCAAAAAGAGTTGTTGTGAATCATTCAAATTAAATTCTTTTTTAAAAACAGAATTATATGATAACTTATTTTATTGAATGTTGTAGGGTGTTTTGTAGCACGTCATCACAGCAAAAACGGAGGTGCTCAGGAAGGGTGTTGTCTCTTGCCAGTGCTATAATATATCGGTCATGGTTGCTTGTATACACTTGTTTATAAATAGGTTTTGTTTTGAGATTAAGGCCATAGACAAGCTGAAAAATAAATTCATCATGATGAATTAAATCTGAACTTCCCAAATGAAAAATTCCCCATAAATTTCGATTAATAATATAATGCAGTTGTTGAGTAATAAAATACCCTGTTGTGAGATTGATTACCGTATTGGGAAAGATCTCATAGGGGCTTTGTTCTTCGATTGCTTTTTTCAGTTCTATAACTCTGGGCGTATTTGCTCCAAATACCATCGGCAACCGCACAATCGTCCAACTGAAAGGAGGCATTCTCATGACCTTATTTTCAATTTTGATTTTGAGAAGACCATAGATGCTTTCAGAGTAAGTTTTTTCATGTTCATAGCTGGGGTAGTGCCAAAAACCATCAAAGACATTTGCAGAAGACAGGAAAATGAGTTTAGCACTATGTTTGGAAGCAAAATCTATTATCATTTCATGCGCAATAAACTGCTCATCAGCATCTCCTCGAAGACAAGAAATGATAACATCTGGTTTGACGCTGCATAAGACTTTTAATGGAGAATCCTCACGGGAGTTATAATGCGTATAGCGTTTGTTGTTTGCAAAACGAGTTTGACTATAGTATGTACCATACACATCCATGTAGGGGTGTAGTTCTTTGAAGAGCGCGCGCCCCAAAAACCCACTTCCTCCAAAAAGTAAAACTCGTTTCATTCTGCATGGTAAAAAGGTAGTGATGTAATTCTAGCGGGAACCTGCTTGTTTCGAATGACAACAAAAATGATGTTTCCGATCTCTGCTTTATCTCGGTCAACATAACCCATGCCAATCCCTTTTTCAAGGGATGGGGATTGTGTTCCAGATGTCACGATACCGATGTCATCCCCACTTTTATCTACCAAAAGATAGCCCTGCCGAGGAATACCACGTTCATTGAGGATAAATCCAACTCTCTTTTGGGGAATACCAGTCACTTTCAGTTTTTCAATTTGATCTTTATTGACAAAGTTCTTGTAGAATGCTGTACACCAACTCAAGCCAGCAGACAGGGGGGAGGTAGTATCATCAATATCATTTCCATAAAGACAATACCCCATTTCGACTCGAAGGGTATTTCGAGCAGCTAGTCCACATGGTTGTGCTCCATTTTGGATTAGTGAATTCCAAATTATTTCTACTCCTTCATTGGGGATGAACAACTCATAGCCACCAGATCCTGTATAGCCCGTAGCAGATATCAAAACCTGATCTATCCCAGCAACCTTTCCTTGTAAAAAACGAAAAAATGGAATACTGCCGATATCTGTATCTGTGAGTTTTTCAAGCACAGACGTCGCCTGAGGACCCTGCACGGCCAGTAGACTCCATTGGTCTGACTGGTTTTGAAGCGAAGCGCCAAAAACTTTGTTATGGGTAACTAACCAATTCCAATCCTTTTCAATATTCGCTGCATTCACAACGAGTAAATAGCTCTGGTTGTCAATTCGATACACTAGTAAATCATCAATAATTCCTCCTTTTGCATTAGGCATATAGCCATATTGTGCTTGTCCGATATCCAATCTTTCAACATCGTTGCTAAACACATATTGGATGAGATCGATTGCTTGGAGTCCACTGACCAAAAACTCTCCCATATGTGAAACATCAAAAAGCCCAACCTGATGACGAACAGCGAGATGTTCTCGTACTACTCCTGTATATTGCACAGGCATTTCAAAGCCAGCAAAGTGAACCATCTTAGCACCAAGTGACAGATGGGACTGAAAAAGTGAAGTTTTTCTCATTTGGGTTTTTTCAAAAATAGGTGGATTTTATGTAATTTGGACAAGATGTTAATAATGTTTCGTCTTTTCTTTTTCTTCCTTTTCTTGCCTGCCTTCTCACTTCAATCTCAGTCAGAAGCACCACCTGCTCTTGATGTCAGCTTTCATAAAGATCGTAGGCAAATGGTACTTGATAAACTTCCCCCAAATAGTATTTCAGTGATTTTTTCTGCTCCAATTCGCAACAGATCCAATGATGTAGACCATCCTTACCATCAGAATCCAAATTTTTACTACCTGACGGGTTTTCAAGAAACCCATGCAGTTCTCGTTTTACTCGGCACGCCTATCGAAATAGAAGGTTCATTGTCCCAAGAAATCCTTTTTGTTCGTGATCGTGATCCATACTATGCGCTATGGGAAGGAGACATCAGAGGCCCAGAAGCCACGCAAATCGAATTTGGAATTGATAAGGTGTTGAGTACGACTCGCTTTTCCTCTTTTTTATCTTCATTACAAGGGATGAATACCATCTATCATTTTCCACTATTCAAGGATGTCCGAGACCATCCTAGAAATGCATTTGACTTATTTAATCTTCAGTCAGCGTTCAGAGGATTTATATTTGAACAAACTGAACTTTCTAAACTTGAGTACAGTAAGTTAGCCATTGACCAGGAGGTTTTACCTGCAATTTTAGGTTCTTTGCGAGAAATTAAAACTGAACAAGAAATTGACATACTCAAACAGGCCGTTGCTATTTCAGTAGTTGGGCAGATTGAGGTTATGAGAGCAATTCACCCAGATATTTCAGAGCGTGAACTCCAAGGAATACATGAGTTTGTGTTTAAAAAATATGGCGCGAAACACGTTGGATATCCCTCAATCGTTGGTGCAGGTGCCCACGGCTGTGTACTTCACTACACTGCAAATACTTCTGATCAGGTGGGCAATCAACTTGTGTTGATGGATGTAGGTGCTGAATTTCAGAACTACACTGCTGATGTGACCAGGACAATTCCTGCAAATGGAAAATTTACTAAAGAACAAGTTGAAATATATAGCCTTGTGTTAGCAGCACAAAATGCGGGGATTGAAGCATCTGTTGTCGGGGCTTCATTTTCTGACCCTCATCGTGTGGCTCGTTCTGTCATTCAACAGGGTTTAACTGAACTTGGGATTATTCAAACAGCGGAAGATATTAATACTTATTTCCCCCACGGAACATCTCATTACATCGGTCTCGATGTTCATGATCCGGGTACCTATGGTCCCTTAAAAGCCAATTCAGTCATTACTGTTGAGCCAGGAATTTATATACCCCCAAATAGTCCATGCGACCCAAAATGGTGGGGCATAGCGATTCGCATTGAAGATGATATTCTCATTACGCCAAGCGGACCTGTAAACCTGTCAGTAGCAGCGCCTCGAGAAATTGACAAAATCGAGAAAATGATTGCACAGGATAGCCCTCTGGATGAATTTGTGTTACCAGTTTTAGACAGCTTTATCGATTAGGAAATTTTTGAGTTCCTGATAAGAAGATATTGAAGTTTTTTCAGGTTTTCGACCCAAGATTTCTTCGATTTGTGGCGGTATATTCACTTTTGTTTTGATTGCTTTTTCAACCACATCCAAAAACTTGACAGGGTGTGCTGTCTCTAAAAACACGCCATAAATATCTGGATTCTCTTCGCAATATTTTTGCAAGCCCAAGTATCCGATAGCTCCATGCGGGTCTGCGATGTAACTAGTGTTTTCATAGAGGTCTTGCATTGCTTTGTGTGTTTCTTTATCAGAAAAGCGGTAGGAAGAGCAAATGTTTTTAAGTCGATATAAATCTTGGTTAAAGAGTTTGCTTATCCGATCAAAATTACTCGGGTTTCCAACGTCCATTGCATTTGAAATGGTTTGAACAGATGGTTTTGGTTCAAAGATCCCATTTTCCATATATCGTGGGAAGGTATCATTTTGATTTGTGCTCGCGATAAAATGAGAAATCGGAAGACCTAGTTCTCTTGCGATAAACCCAGCACAGATATTACCAAAATTTCCACTCGGAACAGAGAATACAAACGGCTTATTGACCTTTCTTTTCATCAATTTCTGTACCGCAAAAAAGTAGTAAAATGATTGTGGTAGCCAGCGTGCCACATTGATGGAGTTGGCAGAAGTCAAATTGCGATGTGGTTTTAATGTTTCATCGAGAAAAGCCGTTTTGACCATCTCTTGACAATCGTCAAATACCCCGTCAACCTCCAAAGCTGTTATGTTCTGACCTTGTGTTGTAAGTTGAAGTTCTTGGATACGACTTACTTTCTCTTTTGGGTATAGGATTACAACTTCAACTCCCGAAACACCCAAAAAACCGCTGGCAACTGCACCGCCCGTATCTCCTGAGGTTGCAACTAGAACAGTAACTTTATCAGTAGTTGTTCGATTGAAATATCCCAAACAACGCGCCATAAAACGGCCGCCAACATCTTTGAAAGCCATTGTGGGTCCGTGGAAAAGTTCTAGTATTGCTAGATTTTGATTGAGTTCAACAACTGGAAAGGGAAAAGTTAACGTATCCTCTACAATTTTTTGTAGTTCTTGTTTTGGAATCTCATCACCTACAAATTGCTCGATAGCAGCTAGCGCAATCTCATGGTGATTCATTGACAGGAAGTTGTCCCAAAACGAGTCTGTTAGTGGATTGATTTGTTGTGGATAATACAATCCTCGATCTGGAGCAAGCCCTGATCGTACTGCTTTTTCAAAACCAACTGCTTTGGCATTGTTGTTTAAACTGAAGTATTGCATTTTCCTACAGTATTTTTACGCCTTTCGCATTGATTGGACTGATGTGAGTGTCATAGGGCACCTCGATTTCATCATAGACTTTTTGCATGGCCAAACTAACTTTCTGGGCGGTATCCATCCCTTTTGACAGCGCGAAGACTGAAGGTCCAGAACCAGAGATACCAGTACCTAGAGCACCAGCTTCGTTTGCTCTATTTTTAAGTTCTTTAAACCCAGGAATAAGCATAGACCGAACAGGTTCCACAATATGATCAACCAGCGAACGACGGATGAGCTCGTAGTCTTCTTTAAACAAACCAGTAACTAGTGCACCGAGATTCGCAGTTTGTGCAACAGCTTGTTTTAGATGAAGCTTATCGAGTAAAACTGCCCTTGCGTCAGCAGTTTTCACCTCAATTTCTGGGTGAATGATGGTAACTACCAATTCTAGTGGCGAGTTGAGCGTAACGACATCTAAAGGATTAACACTGCGAACCAAAGTAAAACCGCCGAGAAGTACTGGCGATACATTATCCGCATGTGCAGTTCCACAGGCAACACGCTCGCCTTCCATCGCAAAGGCAATTAGTTCCTCTCTTGTATAAGGGTTTCCCAATAGGTGGTTGATTCCAACCACGGCACCTGCAGCACTTGCTGAAGAGCTTCCAATCCCACTTCCAGGTTTAATTCCCTTTTCGATTTGAATTTGAAATCCTTTATCACGACCATAATCTGCCAAAAGAGCAATACCTGCTACACCAGCTACATTTTTTGTCGCTTCAAGGGGTAAATCTTGACCGATAATTTTTGTAATCTCGATTCCAGGTTTTGATGTTTCTTGAACATGAATGGTGTCACCTACGTTGTCGAGGCAAACACCCAGAACGTCAAAACCACATGAGATATTGGCAACACTAGCAGGAGCAAAAACAGAAACATGACTCATAGTTACTGTTTTGCAATTCGAATGATATCTGCAAAAATACCAGAGGCAGTGACTTCGCCCCCAGCACCCGCTCCCTTGACAATAAGCGGCTGATCTTTATAGCGGTCGGTGTAGAATAATACGATATTATCACTTCCTGATAAATTGTAGAAGTCATGCCCAACGGGGATCTCTTTTAAGCCAACCATAGCTTTGCCATCGACAAGTTCTGCTACATATTTTAAACGACAATTTTTCGACGCAGCCGCTGTGAACAGTTTCTCAAAGTGATCATTGTGATCATCTAAAGAGGCTAAAAAGCTGTCATTGTCTTTGGTTTCTAAACAAGCTTTTGGTAAAAAGGACTCGTTATCGATATCCGAAAGCTCCATTTCTAAGCCACTTTCACGAGCTAAAATCAAAATCTTGCGCGCGACATCAACCCCACTTAAGTCAATCTTGGGATCTGGCTCTGTAAACCCGGCATCCATAGCTTGTTGAACAACCTCCCTGAATGTCGTTTTGTCGTTGAATTCATTAAACACAAAATTCAAACTCCCTGAAAGTATGGCTTGAATAGTGTGTACTTTATCACCAGACGCGATTAAGTGGTTGAGGGTATCGATGATCGGAAGGCCAGCCCCTACATTTGTTTCAAACAAGTATGGTGCGTTATAAGTTCGGGCAAGTTGCTTGAGATTACTGTAATATGCATAGGTTTCTGCGGCAGCGATCTTATTGCATGTTACCACAGAAATACTAGACTTTAGGTAAGGTGGGTACGTATGCGCAATTTTTTCGTTGGCTGTATTGTCAACATATATCGAATTACGCAGGTGAAGGCCTTTCGCAATTTTAAAAAATGTATCTGAATCTGCTTTTTCGCCCTTTGTGAGCTGGTCTTCCCAATTGCTCAAGTCTATTCCTTCGGCATCGGTCAACATTTTTCGAGAGTTTGAAAGACCTGCAACTTTAATATTCAACTTTAGTTGACTTTGCAAGTATTCACTTTGATTATGAAGTTGCTCAATTAGTTTACTACCGACATTTCCAACCCCTGTGATAAATAGGTTGATTTGTTTGATGTGTTTTTCAAAGAAAGCTTCGTGTAAGATATTCAGCCCCTGTTTTGTATTGGAAGAGTCAATAACTGCGGTAATGTTCCTTTCCGATGCTCCTTGAGCGATTGCCTTAACGTTGACATTGTTTCGCCCGAGTGCACTAAACATTTTCCCACTGATCCCTTGATGACTTTTCATATTCTCTCCAACAAGAGCAATAATCGAAAGCTCGTCTTCAACCGAGATTGGATTGATTCGTTGCGTCTCAATCTCATAGGCAAAATCGTCTTCAATCATTTTTTTGGCAAGAGGTGCCATACTACTTTCAATCCCAATGCAAATCGAATGCTCTGATGAGGCCTGTGTCATCATAATCACATTGATTTTTTCTTTTGCAAGAACGGAGAGAAGTTTTTTGGAGTACCCTGGTATCCCAATCATTCCACTTCCTTCAAGAGTAAGCAAAGCAATGTTTTCAATGTAACTGATGCCACGTACCGCCTGTCCGTTAGAAGTCTTTTCATTTGTAATTAGTGTTCCTTCGTCTTCGGGGTGAAATGTATTTTTTACTATGACAGGGATATTCTTTTTGGTAACGGGCTGGAGTGTTGGTGGGTAAATCACTTTTGCGCCAAAGTGTGACAGTTCCATTGCTTCGTGGTAGGACAGCTGTTTAATAGCACGTGCTTGCTTGACATATTTCGGATGAGCAGTAAACATACCGCTCACGTCTGTCCAGATTTCAAGTTGTGTGGCATCCAAGGCACTTGCGATTAGTGCTGCAGTGAGGTCGGATCCACCACGACCAAGTGTGGTTGGGGCACCTTCCTCATCACTCGCAACAAAGCCAGGCACAATGGTCACACGATGCTTTGGTTTTTTGAAATAGGATTGGATAGATTCGAATGTCTTTTGATGATCAACCGTATTTTTTTCGATATCATTTTTGGTGAAAATCAGGTGTCTAGCGTTTTCAAAACCAACATCTAAATTTTGCGCAATTGCTGTTTTGGCGATAATGTAGTAGGAGAGGAGTTCTCCAAAGCCAAGCATATGATCTTTGGTTCTTGGCGATAATTCTCGCAGTAGGTAAACACCCTCATGGAGCGTGCTCAATGCATTGATTTGTTGTTTAATATGACTCAATACTTGACTTTGTGCCTTGATGGGGATTAATTCTTTAATACAAGCAAAATGACGTTCTTCAATTTCAAAAAGAATCTGCTGGTATTTCAAGTCTCCATTTGCTGCGCACAGTGCGGACTCCTGAACCATGTTTGTGATACCTCTTAAGGCTGAGACGACAACAACTTTTTGTTCGGTACTGTTTTGAATAATGTCTAATACACGAGAAATACAGCTACTATCGGCAACTGAACTTCCTCCAAATTTTGATACTATCATATTTTAGGTTGTTGTAAACAAGCCACAGAAACAAATGATTGGCTTAGCAAAGCGCAAAAATATCAATTTTTAAGGTTGAAAAGCTCGAATTTGTAAAAAATAATATCAGTCAGAAAACAAATTGAAGATTTGAGATTTAAATTAACAGAGATTACGACTTAGCAGGATTCTTTTCATGCACAATAGAAAGGGTTAAATTATCACTTTTTCCATCCCAATCAAATTTAAGCAAAGCCCCTTCTGGTATTTTACGATTGACGATTTCCTCTGCAAGAACATCTTCAATATATTTCTGAATGGCACGGCTCAGTGGACGAGCCCCAAATTCAGAATCAAAGCCTTTTTCATTTATAAAAGAAATTGCTTTCTTGGATAAGCTCAATGAAAAACCAAGTTCCTGAACCCTACTCTCCAATTCTAGTAATTCGATTTTGATGATTTCAGCAATATGTTTTTTATGAAGACCGTTAAAAATTACCACATCGTCAATTCGATTTAAGAATTCAGGAGCGAATGTTTTCTTCAATGCATTTTGAATAACACTCCTTGTATGGTCATTGGCTTGGGCTTTAATAGCTGCCGTTCCAAACCCGACCCCTAAACCAAAATCTTTTACCTGACGAGCTCCGATATTTGATGTCATGATGATTATTGTGTTTCTAAAATCCACACGTCTGCCAAGAGAATCTGTGATGAATCCGTCGTCAAGAATTTGCAACAACATATTAAATACGTCTGGGTGGGCCTTTTCAATTTCGTCTAGAAGAATAACTGCGTAGGGTTTTCTTCTGACCTTTTCAGTTAGTTGACCTCCCTCTTCATATCCCACATATCCTGGGGGTGCTCCGATTAATCGGGAAATCGCAAACTTTTCCATGTATTCACTCATGTCGATGCGAATAAGGGCATCTTGTGAATCAAATAGAGTAGTTGTTAATACTTTTGCTAGCTGAGTTTTACCAACTCCCGTTTGACCAAGAAAGATAAACGAACCGATCGGTTTTTTAGGGTTTTTCAAGCCAGCTCGATTCCTTTGAATCGCACGAACCACTTTTTCAACGACTTGATCTTGTCCGATAATTTTTCTTTTAATTTCATCAGCTAGATTTGTCAAACGAATACCTTCCGATTCCGCTACACGATTGACGGGGATTCCAGTCATCATGGAAACGACATCAGCGATATCCGACTCATTTACAGTAACTCGATTTTCTTTTTGCGTTTCTTGCCATTCATCTTGCGCGAGGATCAATTCCTTTTCGATTCGTTTTTCATCATCGCGAAGTTTTGCGGCTTCTTCGTATTTTTGTTTCTTGACGACATTATTTTTTTTCTCACGAACGTCTTCAAGTTTCTGTTCAAGATCAACAATCTCTACTGGCACATCCATATTATTGATATAAACTCTTGAGCCCGCCTCATCCAAAGCATCAATCGCTTTGTCCGGTAAAAACCGATCTGACATATATCGATTTGTGAGCTTCACACAAGCTAAAATTGCCTCTTCGGTATAATTTACATTGTGATGTGATTCGTATTTATCTTTGATATTTTGGAGGATTTCAATGGTTTCGTCAACGGAAGTCGGCTCAACGATTACCTTTTGAAATCTACGTTCTAGTGCGCCATCTTTTTCAATATGCTGTCGATACTCATCTAGAGTGGTCGCTCCTATACATTGAATTTCTCCTCGCGCCAGTGCAGGTTTAAACATATTCGAGGCGTCCAGACTTCCAGTTGCTCCACCAGCGCCAACAATGGTGTGAATTTCATCGATAAACAGAATGATATCATCGTTTTTTTCCAACTCGTTCATCACAGCTTTCATGCGCTCCTCAAACTGCCCTCTGTATTTTGTACCAGCAACAAGACTTGCCAGATCAAGGGTAACAACTCGTTTATTGTAGAGAACACGAGCAACTTTCTTCTGGGTAATGCGAAGTGCGAGTCCTTCAGCGATAGCCGACTTACCAACTCCTGGCTCTCCAATCAACAATGGATTGTTCTTCTTGCGTCGACTCAAAACTTGAGAGACACGCTCAATTTCTTTTAATCGACCGATAACAGGATCAAGTTTGTTTTCGATTGCTAAGGTGGTGAGGTCTCTACCAAAATTATCAAGGACAGGAGTGCTCGATTTTTTATTTGATTTCGACTCGCTAGAGGAGAACGGGTTAATTTTCTTTGGACTTGAATCGTCTACTGAATCTTCAGACATCGGAGATGACATAGATACATCCATAATCTCTTCGCTTTCATCAGAAGATATAAATTTGAATTGATCTTTCACCGCCTCATAGTCAACTTGTAGTTTGTGAAGTAGTTTGGTGGTGGGGTCATTTTCATTTCGCAATATACATAAGAGCAAATGAGCTGTATTGATGGAAGGATTTTGAAAAAGCTTGGCTTCTAAAAAAGTTGTTTTTAGAGCACGTTCAGCTTGACGAGTTAAATGTAAATTCTTTTTGTTTTTGGTCAGTTGTTCTTGTGAAGAATTAGCAGGACTAAGGATTTCAACCTTTCTTCTCAAATAATCCAAATCAATTTCCAATGCACTTAAAATCGATATGGCTTTACCACTACCATCACGTAATATACCAAGTATCAGATGCTCAGTGCCGATAAAGTCATGGCCCAACCGGAGTGCTTCTTCCTTACTGTAGCTAATCACGTCTTTTACACGCGGAGAAAAGTTATCATCCATACTAAATTTTCTTTTTCGACTTTACAATCAAGTAATTGTTATGCTAATCAACAAAAAAAATATAGAAATACAATGGAAAAATCAATAAAAATTGAGTGATTTTTTTGAGTAACGTGTTAATAAATTTGTTTAAAAACATCAAAATATCAATCTGTTAATAAATAACGAATGAGTACATTAGCATAACCTTAAAACTGATTAAAACCACATAGTATTTTATGTCTACAGAAGATAAGCTAATCCCAATCAACATTGAGGATGAAATGAAGTCCGCATACATTGATTATTCAATGTCTGTCATCGTATCACGTGCATTGCCAGATGTTCGTGACGGAATGAAGCCCGTTCATCGCCGCGTTTTGTACGGAATGCACGACTTGGGGGTTCGTTCAAACAGCTCTTACAAAAAATCTGCACGTATTGTTGGAGAAGTACTGGGGAAATATCACCCACATGGTGATAGCTCAGTTTACGACACAATGGTGAGGATGGCGCAATCATGGAGTTTGCGTTACTTGATGGTTGATGGCCAGGGTAATTTTGGTTCTATTGACGGCGATAGCCCAGCGGCTATGCGTTACACCGAGGCAAGAATGCAAAAAATTTCGGAAGAAATGCTTGCTGATATCGATAAGGATACCGTTGATCACCAACTCAATTTTGACGACACCCTTAAAGAGCCAACGGTTCTTCCGACTAAAGTGCCAAATTTGCTGATCAATGGCGCATCAGGTATTGCTGTTGGTATGGCGACCAATATGCCGCCACACAACCTCAAAGAAGTTACAGAAGGAATTATCGCGCAAATCGATAACCCTGAGATAACGATTGATGAGCTGATGACCTATGTGAAAGCACCTGATTTTCCAACTGGTGGAATTATCTATGGATACGAGGGAGTCAAAGAAGCTTTCCATACTGGTAGAGGTCGAGTTGTACTTCGAGCGAAGGCTGATATTCAAGAGGTAGATGGTCGTGAGTGCATTATTGTAACAGAGATTCCTTATCAGGTTAATAAGGCAGAAATGATTCGCAAGACCGCAGAACTTGTTAATGATAAAAAAATCGAGGGCATTTCAAACATTCGTGATGAGTCTGACAGAAAGGGGATGAGAATCGTTTACATACTGAAAAGAGACGCTATACCCAATATTGTTCTCAATATGTTGTACAAGTATACCTCTTTACAATCTTCTTTCAGTGTTAACAATATCGCATTGGTCAATGGCCGTCCGGAATTATTAAACCTCAAGCAACTTATTGGGCATTTTATTGACCACCGTCACGAAGTGGTTGTACGCCGAACGACTTTTGAACTCAAAAAAGCGGAAGAGCGAGCACATATACTGCAGGGAATGATTATCGCTTCTGATAATATTGATGAGGTAATCACATTGATTAAAGCGTCGTCCAATGCAGAAGAAGCCCGTCAAAAGTTAATTGCAAAATTCAGCCTTTCAGAATTGCAAGCAAAAGCCATTGTTGAAATGCGCTTGCGCCAGTTGACAGGACTAGAGCAAGATAAATTGCGTGAAGAATATGACGAACTATTATCTACGATTGAAGACCTGAAGAATATCCTTGACAATAAAGATCGCCGCATGGGTATCATTAAAACTGAGACTAACCATGTAGTTGAAAAATACGGTGATGATCGTCGATCAGAAATAAACTTTGTTGGCGGTTCATTCCGTATCGAGGATATGATTGCAGATGAAAAGGTTGTGATTACCATTTCACATGCGGGTTATATTAAAAGAACTCCTCTAGCTGAGTACAAAACACAAAACCGCGGAGGTGTTGGTCAAAAAGCCTCAACGACAAGAAATGAAGACTTCTTAGAACACTTGTTTGTTGGTACTAATCATCAATATATGCTGTTTTTTACTCAAAAGGGGAGATGTTTTTGGCTACGCGTTTTTGAGATTCCAGAAGGATCTAAATCGTCAAAAGGTCGCGCCATCCAAAACTTGATCAATATCGAACAAGACGATAAGGTTATGGCATTTATTTGCACACAGGACTTAAAAGATGAGGAATATATTAACTCCCATTATGTTATAATGGCGACTAAGAAGGGTCAAGTTAAAAAAACTTCTTTGGAGCAATACTCAAGACCTCGATCGAACGGAATTAATGCTATTACGATCAAAGATTTGGATGTTTTGTTGGAAGCAAAGCTGACGACAGGTCAATCGCAAGTTGTGTTGGCAGTGAAGTCTGGTAAAGCGATTCGCTTCGAAGAAAACAAAACCAGGCCGATGGGTCGTAACGCTTCAGGTGTTCGTGGAATCCGACTGGCAAATGATGCAGATGAAGTTATCGGTATGGTTTCTATAAATGATATGGATTCTGATATATTAGTAGTTTCTGAAAATGGCTATGGAAAGCGATCCAAATTAGAAGACTACCGTATGACTAATCGGGGTGGAAAAGGAGTCAAGACCATTTCGATTACTGATAAAACGGGAAGTCTTGTATCAATCAAAAATGTTTCAGATAGCGATGATTTGATGATTATCAACCGATCTGGCATTGCCATTCGCATGGAGGTCGAAAGCCTTCGAGTCATGGGTAGAGCTACCCAAGGAGTCCGCCTAATCAATCTTCGCGATGATGACACAATCGCCGCTGTCGCAAAAGTATTGAAAGATGACGAAGATATTGAAGACGTAGAAGATATTGATGTCGACATGACTTCTGAAACTGAAAATGAATCATAAAATTTAACCATCAAAAGAAATACCATGTTTAAGACAGCCTTTATTCCTTTTATTTTCTTTCTTTCTTTTTCAATTTATGGCCAAAAAAAAGAGCTTAAAGCAATAGATAAACTCGTGGAGATTCAAGATTATGATACTGCCTTGAATAAATTACTGTCCTTAGAGTCTGTTGTAGAGGTTTCGGAGCTAAAATATCAGATTCAGTATAAGTTTCTAGCGGGTAAAATCTATGGTGGTCAAAAAGATTTCAAAGCCGCTTTTGCTGCATTTGATTCTGCTCGGCAACTCGAAACTGAAAATAAATCTTCTAAATACACTGCAGATATCGACAAATTGATGAACGATTTAAGCTTAGAAGCTATCAATAAAGCGATTGATGAGAATCAGAATGAGAATTTCGCAAAGGCTTCAGCCCTATTAATTTTGGTTTATAATATTGACAAAGAGAAAAATACAGATTATTTGTATTATGCTGCATCTAGTGCTGTTAATGGAGGGGATTATGATAGCGCTCTTGCTTATTATCAAGAACTCAGTGATTTAGATTATACAGGTTCAGTAGAAAAGTTTTATGCTACCGAAAATGAAACTGGTGAAGAGTTGGAACTGTCTGCGGAAAACTATGCTCTTTTTCAAAAACTGAAAGCTTATTCAAATTTTAGAACGGAAATAACAGAATCTAAACTCCCTGAAATCATCAAAAACATTGCGCTGATTTATGTTCAGCAAAAACGAAACGACTTGGCAATTGGTGCAATTAATGATGCTCGAGCACTGAACCCTTTAGATGTTGGTCTAATTCTTACAGAGGCAAACTTATATATTCAATTGGGTGATAAGCAAAAGTTTGCTGATTTGATGAAAGAGGCGATTGAGAAAGATCCGAACAATCACATTTTATACTTCAATTTAGGTGTTATAACCGCTGAACAGGGTGATCGATCAAATGCCCGTTCTTATTACGAGAGTGCTATTGAATTAGACCCATCTTATGCTGCATCATACCTCAACCTTGCGGCACTGATATTGGACGGCGAAACAGAGTTGGTTGAAAAAATGAACTCATTGGGGATTTCACGTACCGATAACATTAAATACGAACAATTGCAAAAGCAAAGAGAAGAGTTGTTTCTGGAAGCTGTGCCAGTATTAGAAAACCTTACTGAAATTGACCCTTCAAATGTTGAGGCATTGACAACCCTAAAAAATATTTTTGGTACGATTGGAGATACTGCCAACTTTAATAAGATTAAAGAAAAACTGGAAGCTCTAGGGGAATAGTTTCTAAATCATTACCTCTGTATGATTTTCTTGATCACACGAAGTTTGTGTGTGTGAGTATTGAGGGAGCTGTTAAAAATACCAGTCTGATCTAAACGATCGATTCTCACTTGCCCAAATGCATGAATTATATGATGGTCAGGCATTATAATTCCGACATGCGTAATTTTCCCCTCATTATCATCAAAAAATGCCAGATCCCCTGGCTCACTTTCGTCAATAAACCCAAGAGTTTCACCATGAGCAGCTTGGAGATAGGTATCCCGTGGCAGCTGTATTCCATGTAATTGATATACACATTGTACAAAACCAGAACAATCAATACCAAAAGGTGATTTACCACCCCACATATAAGGGCTATTTAGGTAGTGAAGCGCTGTACTAACAAGATTACTTTTTGGTTTGGCTTCATATAGCTCTTTTCCTTCAAATCGATGACCTAGGATTTGGGCTGAACTCACCAAACTTCCGATTGAGGTCGGAAAGAGTATATCATCCTGTTTCCAGATAAAGTCAACCAATTCCGCTGCATATTTTTTTTTGGTAGCTTGTAGTTTTTGAAAAACACTTTTTTCAATAAACTGATAGTGCTTATTGTTAATCCAACCCTTATATTCATCACTTTCATTCTGAATTTTGGACCACGATTTTTGAAGGTCTAGAATGGTAAAAAATTCTCCGTAGAGCAGTTGTGAAGTTTGTTCGCTATAGTTTTTTGGTTCTGCCCGTAAAGGGACAATACTCAGTGGGCAAATTCCATATTGCATTTGCCAAAAATACAAACAAATTGGAATCGATTGCCAAAAGAAAAGGATAAAACGTATTTTTGACAGACAAGACAGCTATGCAATTTTTTTACAAACACCAGTCATTTATCTATAAGATCATTCTTTTTTTGATTATGACGGTTTGTTTGGTTTATCTATTTCCACGTAGTGGAGGGTTTAAGTACAGTTTCCAAACCGGAAAGCCCTGGCCATACGAAACACTTCTCGCTCCTTTTGATTTTCCTATCGCTAAATCAGAAGAAGAGCTTAATACTGAACGTCTTGAGATAGAGCAAGAAAGCCCGCTTATCTTTACGAGGGATACCCTAGCTGAACAACGATCTTTTGAACGAACCAGAAAGTGGATTCGACAACAAGGAACCCCACTTTCCTTATCAGTTTTGCTAAAGGCATGGGATCTTTACCTGACCAGTCTGTACACACCTGGACTTGTCGATGCTGCGTTTGCTGTGCAAAGCGCAAAGCCAATTTTACTTATCAAAGACAATAGTGCACATAAACTGATATTTTCAGATTTGAAAATAAATGATTCTCTTCCATTTTCAAATCAAAGTTCTCTTTTGGACAGTATTATCGCCAACGCCTCAAATCGCTTGATTTTAAACGAATATATCGAATCAAACCTTGTACTTGACTCTATCCTGACAAGACAAAAGTTAATGGAGTCAATGTCGCTTATTCTTCCTACCCGTGGGGTGGTTGCTGAAGGTGAGCGTATCATTGCGCAGGGGGAGGTAGTCGATCAAAGGAGATACCAAATTTTAAACTCCTTAAAAGTTGAATACCTCAATGATTTATGGGCTTCCAGTGAACAGTCAATTGTTGTAGGATATTCTCTTCTTGTCTCTTTAATTATATTTCTCATCTTTTTATTTCTACGACGTTATCGCCCATTGATTTATGAAAATAACACCAAACTTGTTTTTGTGTTTTCAACAATTTTAATCATGGTGGTAGCCATCAAATTGGCTATGTCGAACAATATCAACTTTGTGTATGTAGCTCCTCTTTGCATCGTTCCATTACTGCTCAAAACTTTCTTTGACACACGACTTGCCTTTTTTGTTTTCTTAATGGGCTTGTTGCTCATTGGTTTTATGGTGCCGAGTGACTTTTCTTTTTTGTTTATGCAGCTCGTAGCTGGAGCAATCGCTACCTTATCTGTTACGGATTTATATAAGCGTGCTAACCTCTTTGTAGTTGTGGTGCTTATTGTTACTTCTTATGTGATTACCTATGTATCTTTCCATTTGATATATGAAGCAAATCTCTCAACCGTATCGTTAGATCATCTTGGATTTTTGTTGATTAATGGATTGGGAATACTTTTTGTGCACCCTTTGGTTTATGTGTTCGAGAAGATTTTTGGTCTAGTTTCTGATTTATCTCTCCTTGAACTTTCGGACACCAATTCCAAACTGCTTCGAACCCTTTCTGAGAAGGCCCCTGGCACATTTCATCACTCCTTGCAGGTTGCGAATATAGCCGAAGCGGCTGCTAATGAGGTCGATGCAAATGCATTGCTTGTACGGGTGGGAGCCTTGTATCATGACATTGGAAAAATGAATAATCCATTGTATTTTAGTGAAAATCAATCCACTAATTATAACCCTCACCACGAGCTTGATCCATTTGAGAGTAGTCGATTGATTTTGAATCACGTCATGGAGGGTATTGAAATTGCAAAACGAAATAATTTACCAGACCGTGTAATTGATTTTATCCGCACACATCATGGCACTTCACCAACACGTTATTTTTACCATAAGGCAAAAAAAGAAGATGAAAACATAGATAAAGTTTTATTTTGCTATCCAGGGCCAAAACCTTACTCTAAAGAAACTGCAATTTTGATGATGGCAGATAGTGTTGAGGCAGCATCAAAAAGTTTACAAGAGCCAACAGCAGAGGGAATCGCAAACTTTGTCGAAAAAATTATTGAAGAACAAGCGGAGGAAAATCAATTTGCTGAAGCAGATATCAGTTTCCGTGAAATTGAACGCATCAAAAAGGTCTTGGTTGAAAAGCTGATCAACGCTCATCATTTACGTGAAGTATATCCAGAATAGTAGATTTTTTATATACGATGCGTTGATATTTGTTAAACATTTCCTTTTAAACAACGTGTAAAGAAGGGAAAATCCTGTTAAACAAACTCCAGTTTCATTATTTTTTTGTGATGATGACTCATTTTTGTCACAAGAGATAAATTACAAGCCGATATGGATGATTACAATTTTAACATTCATATGATACGAATCACATTAATTATACCTTTTAATGTTAAATTGAGCAGTATTCACACTTTCCTTGGAACAAAAACTGAGAGGAGAAAATATTACGGTCTGGAATTTTAGGAATCTCAATTTTCATTTCTAGGCAGTCTATTTTACCACATCCAGTACATTCAAAGTGAGGATGGATATGAGTTAATTTTTCTATGGAGGTGCATCTACATCTAGAATAGTATTTTGCGCCACTTGCCGCAATAAAAGAATATAAAATATTATCATCCTCGAGTTTTTCCAAAACTCGATAAACAGTGCTTTTGTTAATTTTTAATGAAAGCCTGTTAATTAAATCATTTACAGGGATTGCAATCGTTTCACTTGTGAATTCACCAAGAATTAATGCTATTGATTTTGTTTTTCTGAGGACGCCCATAATAAATTTATTGCAACAAAGTTGCAATAACAAATATACATTTTTATGTTTGTAACTAATAATAGTGTTAAATGAAAATAATTAAAACCTCATTACAAAACAATGATATTTATGGCATTATAGTTTGTGCGTTCTGTCTACTTCACTGTATTGCTACCCCATTCTTTTTTGTTTCTTTTGCTGTTTCCAATGACGACCAAATGGCCCCTCCATTTTTATGGAGAAATTTAGACTATTTGTTTTTAGCAATTTCCTTATTTATTGTCTATTATTCTGCAAAGAATACAATAAAGCCAATCATGAAATACCTGCTAGGTATAAGCTGGATGTTACTTTTTTTAGTTGTAACTAATGAAAAAGTAGGTATTTTACATATACCTGAGTTTGGCACTTACATTGTATCACTCAATCTGGCGGCCATTCATTTATATAACCACAGAAATTGCAGATGCTAAACGAACAAGAATTACAGCATTGGAAAGATGATAAAAAAATGATAATTCGCCTGTCCCATCAATATAATTTAAGAACTGCTTTTTATTTTTTTAGAATTAGATTTCAAAAATCATGAAAAAAATAAAATCTATAACATTGGTTTTAATCTGTTACTCGTTGTTCAGCCAATCAGACAACTCAACCAGATATGAAGATACACATAGTGCTCACCATCATCATTATAATAATTTACATCATTGGGAAATTCCCAGTCAAGATCCTGACCGAATTATTCTGACTTTTTATGGTGACCCTTCCACAAAACGTGCTGTTACTTGGAGAACAGATATATCAGTATCAAATGCAAAAGCTCAAATTGCCTTAGCTGGATCAAATAGAAATTTTGTGACTAATGCTATCACATATAATGCAAAAACCGAAGCTTTTGATTTAGGAACTTATAAGTCCAATAACTCTTTTGATGTTCACTATCATAGCGTTATTTTTGAAGATCTAATACCCAATTCTATTTATGCGTACCGAGTAGGAGATGGAAAGATTTGGTCTGAGTGGATACAGTTTAAAACCGCCAATAAGGAATATTCGCCTACCGAATTTGTATATTTTGGGGATGCCCAAAATGACATTTTGAGTCACTGGTCAAGAGTGATACGAATGGCATATCAAACAGCCCCAAATTCTTCTTTTGTCATTCATGCTGGTGATTTGGTTAACGATGCTCATCTTGACTACGAATGGGCTCAATGGTTTAAAGCTGGTGGCTTTATACATAAACAGTGGACAGCAATTCCCGTTGTCGGAAATCATGAATTTCAAGAAACGAGTTTTTCCAGCCCCCGCAAACTATCGATTCAATGGAGACCGCAATTTACTTTGCCAGTTGAGAAAGATTTAGATCGATCACTACATGAAACTGTTTATTCGGTCAATTATCAAGACATTTTAGTTCTAGTTTTAAACTCAAATGATTTTTTAGAAAAGCAAACCGAATATATTGAAGAGATATTACGTAATAGTAATGCAAAATGGAAAATAGTAACTTGCCATCATTCAATTTTTTCACCTGCAAAAGGAAGAGATTTTGAATATGCTAGAAAAAACTGGAAACCTTTATTTGATCTCTATGGAGTTGATTTAGTTCTTAATGGTCACGATCACACTTATGCTAGAGGTCATGTCCCCATTAAATCTGCAAAACATGACAAATCAGGAAATATAATTACGTTGTATATAACTTCAGTAAGTGGCCCTAAACAGTACGAATTAGACTTGCCTCAAATGAAGAATTATGAAGCAGATGGTTACAAATCTGACAAAGTTGGGGATCAAACGCAATTTTTCCAAGTTATTAACATTGATAAACAAATACTTACCTACACCGCTTACACTGCTACTGGAAGGGAATACGACAAAGCCGTAATTACCAAAGACTTTAACACGGGAATGAAAAATCTTCAGTAAATAAAAATATCGCCAACTTTTAAATACTATATACCTCCAGGGGGACAATTTTTTTGTAAAAAATCGGTAAACATTAATCGTAAATGTAGAATAGCATTATCTTCTCTTAAAGAGTGAGAACGATTGGGGTAGGGCAACATATAAAAAACTTTTTTATGCTTAATCATTTCATTGGCAAGCAACTCAGCATTTTGATAATGAACATTGTCGTCACCTGTTCCGTGGATGTAAAGTAAGTTTCCTTTGAAATTCTCAACATAAGTCAGTGGAGATCCGTCTATATAATTTTGTAATCCCTCATAAGGGTCACCCATATACCTTTCTTGGTATATGTTGTCATAAGTAAGTTGATTAGTTACTGCAGCAACTGCAATTCCTGTGTGAAAAATTTCTGGATATTGGAATAAGCAGTTTAGTGTTGCTGATCCTCCCCCGCTCCAGCCGTGAACTGCAACTCGATCTGTATCGATAAAGTTGAACTTTTCAAACACTGCTTTTGCTCCCATCGCCATATCCCTTACATTGATTTGCCCAATATTTTTATATATGGACTTACGCCACGCTCGACCTTTAGGTGATGGTGTTCCTCTTCCATCAAATGTTACATAAACATATCCATCATCTTGTAAGCTCCCTTTATAAAGCGGATTATAACCTGCGCCAAATCGATTTAGAGCAGTTTGACGCGCTGGTTCACTGTAAAAATAGAATAGAACAGGATATTTTTTTGTCGAATCAAAATCTGAAGGTTTCACAATCCAACCATCCATACTTACTTCGTCCACACTGGTAATCGTAAAAAACTCAAGAGGATGAGATTCTTTTTGTTGAGGACTGATTATATCTGATAACTTTTGATTGTCTCCAACAAAAGAATGATTTGGAAGAGACACAATCGCTCTAAATGATCGAGTGTAGTAATTTGAAAATTTATGGAATGCATATTTTGAGTGGGGGCTAATCTCATAATTGTGATATCCTTTTAGTATTTCAGGGGTAACTTTAATGGGCTCACCATTTTGACTAACAGAAACATAATAAAGATATCTTTCCGTGGGATTTTCAGGAGATGCTATAAAGTATAGCTTATCAATTTTTTTGTCATATGACAATGGCTTTACAACATCATAATTTCCAGGAGTCAAGACTTTATCTTCATGGGATTTCATATTGTATTTGTATATGTGTGACCAACCATCTTTTTCGGAAACATATAAAAATTCTTCTCCGTTATTGATAAATTTCCAACCTGCTTGTGGTTGATTGGGCCAAGTAGTCCTCACATCCACCCAAGCAGCATCTTTATCCTCAAGCAACAACTTTGAATTCCCGCTAGTGGCATTAGAAACAAAAATTTTGCTATGATTTTGCTTTCTGTTAAGTTGTTGAATCATCAATTCATCCCTACCTGGGACCCATGTCATTCTTGGTAGAAAAAACTTATTCTCACCTCCAGGAATTTTCATCCATGTCGTTTTCTCTTTGTTTATATCAATTACACCTACCTTGACTGCTGTGAGTTCTTCACCAACTTTTGGATACTCAACTGGGATCGTATAAGAATAAAGTGAGTCCGTGTGGTTTATTATATAAAAATCTTTCACTTTGTTGGCATTCACTTGCCAAAAGGCAATTTTAGTCCCATCGTGGTTGAATAAAAACCCATCACGACAACTAAATTCTTCTTCATAAACCCAATCAAAAGTTCCGTTGATAAGCTTTGCTTTCCCTTCAGAGCTTGTTAATTTTCTAATCTTATTATCTTCGAGGTTTTCTATGTAAATATTTGCTTGTGTACTTCTATTTCTAACGTTCGCCTTAGTATTTTCTTTAAATACATACGCCACATGGGCTTCATCTGGAGAAAATTTAGCAAACATTAAACTAGATTCAACAAAATCAGCTCCTATCTTTTTAATTTCTTTTTTTTTAAAATCATAAACCCAATAGTCGCCCCTTGTATTGTAGCGCCATACTTTTTTTGAGTTCGTAAATATCAAAATCTTGTTTTTACTTTTTGAAAAGCTAAAGGATTCAATATTTATATTTTCAATATTATCAGA
>Ga0208277_1000036_pt1 | contig 71157 bp, 68 predicted proteins | sample ETNtaG_5_FD_185782 | JGI IMG/M metagenome (GOLD analysis project Ga0208277, IMG submission 185782) | Marine microbial and viral communities from oxygen minimum zone, Eastern Pacific Ocean - ETNP201406SV205 (SPAdes) (version 2) | ecosystem: Environmental > Aquatic > Marine > Oceanic ...
ATCAACGGTTCCCACATGGCAGAGTCCGGCGACATCGACAACTCGGAGACGAGCTCGGTCGAGGTCACCATGGACACCTTCGCAGGTGACGTGTCATTCGACTACGAGACCTCCACAGAGGGCTTCTGGGACTACCTGAGGTTCTACGTGGACGGAAGCCTGACCCAGAGCTGGTCGGGCGTGACCTCCGGTACCTTCACCACTACGGTGAGCGCAGGATGGCACACCTTCGAGTGGATGTACTACAAGGACAGCAGCGTCAGCAGCAACGCAGACACGGTGTGGATCGACGACGTCACCCTGCCGATCTCGCAGAACCTGACCAACATGGACCTAGACGACGACAACGACGGCGTCTACGATGAGTTCGACCTGGACCCAACGGACCCATGCGTGAGCCTGGACACCGACGGCGACGGCGAGCCCGACACGGTCATGACCGGAATCTTCGACATGAGCGGAACCGGTGACGAGAACTTCACCGTGAACTGCGACGAGTCGATGTGGTACGAGGACTGGGACGATGACGGCGACGGTTGGTCGGACGAGGAAGAGTGGCTTTGCGGATCCAACCACCTGGACGGCGAAGAGTCCCCATGGGACCTCGACCAGGACTGGGTGTGCGACGACCTCGATGAAGACCTCGACAACGACGGAGCGATCAACCCCGTGAACAACTGCGAGCTATTCCTGTCATGGGATGACTCTGCAGGGTTCATCGACTGCATCGCCGACGGCTTCCACGTAGTAGACGCGGACGGCGACGGCGAGGGCTCCCTCATGGAGCTCATGCACGCATGGACCTTCCAGTGGGGAGGCTGTGACGACTGCGACGACGACCTTGACGACGAGGGCGACGCTGACGACGAGGGCGACGCTGACGACGAGGGCGACGCTGACGACGGCGGCATGGACACGGAAGGAATCGGATCACGCGATGGTCACGAGAACGGAACTGGCGACGACAACGGAACTGACGACGGTGACGACCACGACGACGGCGGCATGGACAACGGAACCGACGACGGCGGCATGGACAACGGAACCGACGACGGTGACGAACCCGAGGAGCCAGAGGAGCCAGAGCCAGAGACATGGCCATCACAGGACGACTGGGATGCCTTCTACGAGAGCATCGGAGGCTTCCTGCTGCAATGGGACGCTGACAACAGCTCCTCGTTCAGCTTCGACGAGTACTGGCAGTTCGCGACGGACACCAACGAGGGCTTCGACTTCGAGAACCCGGGCTACACCGCGGACTCGACCGATTGGGACCAGTTCCCATACGACCCATCCGAGCAAGTAGACACGGACATGGACGGAATCGGTGACAACGCAGACGGCGACGACGACAACGACGGTACGCCCGACAGCCTAGATGCGTTCCCATACGACCCGACCGAGGACGCTGACCTTGACGGAGACGGAATCGGGGACAACTCGGACAACGACACCGACGGTGACGGGATCGACAACGACCAGGACGACTTCGACAGCGACCCGAACGCAGCAGCCGACAACGACGGCGACGGCATCGACGACGCATCTGACTCAGATGACGACAACGACGGCGTACCTGACGTTGCCGACTGGGCACCAATGGACTCTTCAGAGCAGTACGACACAGACGGCGACGGAATAGGCGACAACGCCGACACCGATGACGACAACGACGGAGTAGAGGACGGATCCGACGCATTCCCGCTGGACGCCAGCGAGAGCGCGGACGCTGACATGGACGGCGTGGGCGACAACGCCGACCCCGACGATGACAACGACGGAACCCCAGACGGCCTTGATGCGTTCCCCAACGATGCTAACGAGCAGAGGGACTACGACGGCGACGGAATAGGCGACGTGGCGGACGCGGACAGGGACGAGGACGGATACCTGAACTCCGACGACGCGTTCCCGATGAACGAGAACGAGTGGATGGACACCGACGGCGACAACGTCGGCGACAACTCCGACTCCGACATCGACGGCGACTCAGTGCTCAACGCAGACGACTGGGCACCTTTGGACGCAGCTGAGTGGGACGACACGGACGGCGACGGGACCGGCGACAACGCCGACGACAACGACGACGGCGACGACTGGAACGATGCGGACGAGTACTCCTGCGGAACTGACTCGAAGAGCGCGGAATCAGTGCCATCGGACTTCGACGGCGATGGAATCTGCGACGCCCTTGACGATGAGGACAACAGGGATGACTCGATGAAGCTAGACGCACAGGAAGCACCCGGATTCACCCCAGGCTTCGCATCCGTGCTCGCCGTCATCTCCCTGCTTGGCGCTGCCATGCTAGGACGACGCAAGGACGACTGATTCGAGGATCGGTAAAACGTAACCCCGGGCCGGGGGCCACCCGGCACCCGGCTCGGGGCCACAACCCAATGCTGATAAGTCTCCCATTGGACAAGGCGCACATGCCAGGCACGACTCGAGCCGAGATCAGGACACTGAAGGTAGGAAGGTACGTGGCGATAGAGGAAGACGCATACAAGATTCTCAGCATGTCCAAGTCCAAACCAGGAAAGCACGGCTCTGCGAAGGCTAGGATCGAGCTGGAGGATATCTTCACCGGCCAGAAGCGCTCACACGTTGGTACCGTCACCGATACCATCAACATCCCAATGATCGAGAAGGGATCGGCTATCATAACCCACATCCAGGGAAACGAGGTACATGCCATGGACAACAAGACCTACCAGACCCTCATCCTCCCCGTCGAGGAGGGGATGAACCTGCAGTCCGGAGGGGAGATACAATGGATGGAAGCGATGGGCAGGTACAAGATCAGCCGCGACCACTAGTCCGTTTTTCCTCACATCGACCATTCCCGGCCACGTGAAGTATAAGCGTCGTTCTCGTACGCTCAGGGCGAGGGACATGTCAGACGTCGAGCGTTCTGCCTACAGGCAACCAGTGACTGCCTCGGGACTCGAGGCCATCGAATCGGGAACCCTGACCTGGCTCGACGAGGACATGTACAACAACCTGAACACCGGTCTACTGGAGCAGTACCTTGAGGAGAAGAATCTCCAAGAGTCTTTCGAGATAAGCCACTGGGACACCCGAAAGGTGCTCATCGGAATCCTAGTGGGGGCCGTCTTCAGCGGGGTTACTGCTTACATCGGCCTCAAAATCGGCCTAGCCGTATCAGCGGCTTGGTATGTGGCGTACCTGCTTGGAATGGCACTGCAATGGTCTCCATCGGAGGTCAACATCGCCACCAGCGCTACCACGGGAGCGACCAATGCCTCCATCGGATTCATCTTCACATTCCCTGCGATTTTCCTACTCGCGTACTCCGAGAAATACAAGGTCGGGGATGGGCACCTACTCAGCTCGGTAGACACACTGAACCTGGCCTTCATCGGCATTATCGCATCGATGTTCGCTGGCTTCCTCGGAGTGATGTACTTCATCATATTCCGGCGCGTCTGGCTCGTCGAGGACCCCCTCCCGATGCCTGGGTTCGAAGCCACTCTGAAGATGCTTGACATCTCCTCCGACGTCAGCTCCGGGTCCGCGGAAGCAGCACGTGAGTCATTGCGCACAGTCGGCATCTGGACCGTCCTGACCATGGGCCTGATGTTCGTAATAGACTATCCCATAAGGTGGTCGAAGAAGATAGCAGGGGTCCCAAGCAGCATCGCTGATTGGCTCGCGATGGCCGTATCGGGAGAGAAGTGGGGTCTTGCTTCTGTCTACACCGAGAGGTGGATACACCAACCAAGTGAGCTTGTGGACGGGCATGCTCCCTACGGGGGAATCACCACCTACGAGAAGGGGAACCCCATGTCATACACTTTCCTGGGTATAGAGATCAGCCCGACCCTCTTTGCAATAGGTTGGTTCATGAAGTTCAGAGCCGCACTCCTGGTCAACCTTGGCGCCATACTTGCATGGTTCTGGCTAATTCCTCTAGCCGTCCTTCAGGACGTTCCAGTGTACGATCCCGGCCAGGGGACCTATGTCAACATCACACAACTGGGCCCCACAGTCCAATGGGAGGCATTCGGATCAATCGTTAGGACCGTTGCGATTGGTGCTATCCTCGGAGGTGGATTCCTCGGACTGTTCAAGATGGCCCCCACTTTCATCGGGATTTTCGGGGACATCACCCAGGCATTCACAGGAGAGCAGGGCGAGGAGTTCGTCGAAGGGAAGGGGTGGTACGAATGGCCACTCTACCACATACCAATTTTCATGCTCATCTCATTCTTCGCGATAACGACCATCTTCGTACTAGGCGGTTACCCAGTAGTACCCTCGCTTATTTTCTCGGTTGTCCTCCTCTCTACCACATTCCTCCTCGGAGCAATCGCCGTCCGAGTGATGGGTGAGACTGGGATCGAACCCGTCTCCGGCACATCATTCATCGTCCTGCTCATCCTACTGATGATTTTCCTGAACTTCGACGTCGGCCTGAACAAGGAGGAGGCGATACTGATGTCCCTGGTAGGAACTACCGTGTTCGGTTCTGCAATCAGCATGAGCGGAACCGTGGTTGGCGACTACAAGAACAGCCTATACATCGGAAACAGGCCATACCACATCTCGAAGGGAAACATCATGGGAGTCGTTCCGGGGGCCATTCTGGGCGCAGGAGTGGCAATCTTCCTCTCCAAGCTTCTAGCCGATGGTACCATAGAACTCCTAGCCCCGCAAGCAAATGCATTCGCTTACTTCACCACGATACTGGCAGAAGGGCAAGGAAACTGGAGCGCGCTGCTAATCGGCATGGCACTTGGTGCCTTCGCTGAATGGGCCACGGGAATGGGAACCTCATTCGGATTGGGGATGTACCTGCCCACACCCGCTACATTCCCGATGCTGATTGGGGGTGCATACCGCTCTTGGTGGGAGGAGCGCAGGCTCAAGCCAGTCGTAGAGTCGGTCAGGAATGAGGAAGGCGGGCCCGCTGCACAGAAGAAGAGCGCGCAGATGCTGCTTCTGACGTTCATGATAGCAGCCGGTGCACTGGCTGGAGAGGCATTCTACGGTGTCGAGGCGGCCATTCTAGCAGTCCTGGATGGGCTCGTGGTGAATGAGCAGTCGCTCTCACTCTACTCATGGTGGCCATACGCAAGACTTGGCGGTTTCGTGATGATCAACATCATTCTCGGAGTGGCCATATACGCACTTTTCAGCAAGGCCGGCATCATTGGCGATGGTCCTGGCGATGAACCACCCAAGCCCACAAAGGTCAGAGCCACAACCAAGGTGCCAAAGAAGGGAACGGGTGTTCTGGATGCCGAACTGGCGGACTGACCATGGTGGATGCCAAGAAAACCCCTGCAGCAGCATGGCTGACTCTGTCCGTAGCCGTACTCGCAGTGTCAAGCGCTGGCATAGTGCTACAGGAGATGTCAGAGGTCCCTCCAATCCTCAGGGCTTCCTGGAGGATGCAAGGCACCGCACTAGTTCTTCTCCCAGGATTCCTCTTCCAGTTATCCCAATCCTCAGACTTCGAGATCAACCGAAATGACGCCCTGCTAATCATCGCCTCGAGCATGTTTCTCGCAATCCACTTCGGTAGTTGGGTTTGGTCGCTGGACAATACTAGCCTAGTCCACAGCCTCCTATTCGTAAACACGCACCCCTTGGTAGTGGTTGCAATAATGCCATTCTTGGGCGAAGCTGTTCGCAGAGGGCACATTGCGGGAGTGCTATTGGGTTTCGGAGGTGCAACGGTATCCCTGCTAGACCTGGGTGATGGCGGCCAGGTGTCACTCGTCGGGGACTTCGCAGCTTTCGTCGGGGCCGTGACCGTAGTCGGTTACATCCTGGCAGGAAGACACCTCAGATCCCAGAGGGGGATGCCGATTTTCATTTACGCCTTCCCAGTGACCCTAGCAGCTGGAGTCTGGCTCTCATTGGCGACAGCATTCTTCGAGGGATCTTCGTTGTCATCCCTCGAGGCTTCGGATTCGCTATTCGGCTGGTCCGAACCAATCTGGATCATATGGGTCGCATACCTCTCATTGGGGCCGGGGCTATGTGGTCACACAGGCGTCAATACGGTACTTCGATGGATCTCACCAATCGTCGTGTCGATCGCCTTGCTGATGGAGCCCGTACTTGGCGCAATTATCGGGTGGTTGTGGACCGACGAGGTTGTCATCGGCCTGCCAACTGTCGTCGGCGGATTGATGATGATGGTTGGCGCAATCACTGTCACCCTCCAGGAGAAGGGTCAGAATTCCGGTGAATCGGTTTCATAACATGATTTCCGCACGGAATGGCGATGACATTCCCCCTTCTACTGACAAATGACGATGGCATACACTCTCCCGGTCTGCAGGAGTTGGCATCATCACTGAATGAGAGGGGTCACCCATTGGTGGTCCTCGCACCGCTTAGTGAGCAATCCGCCGTCGGGATGAAACTGACACTTCGTGACGATATGGCATTTCAGGAGCACACGGATATTGCCGATAGAATCAGGGTAAACGATGAAGCCCCTCTCCGTGTTTTCTCCCTGGACGGTTCCCCATGCGATTGTGTAATAGTCGCAATAGACGGCGGTCTCGGAGCGTTGTCTCCAGAGATCGAGCCATGGATGTGCATTTCAGGTATCAACAGGGGGCCGAACCTATCCGTCGACGTGCTTCACTCGGGGACAGTCTCTGCGGCCCGAGAATCTGCCCTTTACGGCTTACCATCACTCTCGGTGAGCCTAGCGACCTACTCGCACCAGGATTATTCGGATTCAATAGCCGCAACGCTAGAGGTGATCGAACACCTTTCCAGGCTGGTGACAAATGAGCCAGAAAACCTACTGAGGCCACAGGGCTCGAAGAAAAAACCCCCCGCAGGGATCGGCGCCGACTCCATCAGGACTTGGTTTCTCCAAGGCAACCTGTTTCTGAACCTCAATGTCCCTGAGAAATGGAAAGGGTCCTTCCAGACGGTCCCCCTTGGCGCTAGGTGGTATCACAATGCAACAGACATGCTGCAAAAGGATGCCGTCGGGGTCGCTTTCGAGGTAGGGGCAGCGCGAATAGTCGACGAGGACCTAGAAATGACCGATTGCAACGCCATTATTAATGGAGAGGCAGCATTAACCCCTCTAGCAAGCTGGCCTCAGAACCACCCCCTAGGTGTGCCACAGTCAGTGATGGAAGAATCAATCAAGATGGGCAAAGGCGGGATGCCAGGATGGTTCTAGTCTCCATCAAGAAGATAGTGCAGAATCGCAATGCACGAATGGCCCTGAAGCCATCTACTCCCCAGTGATAGAGAAACCGGAGCCTTGAGTGATTGCGTGTCGTGTTTGCTCAGTGGCTCGTCATCGGAGATGATGAAACCAAAATCAATAGATGTTGGCAAATCAGAGAAATCGCCACCATCAGCATCCAGTATTACAGGGCATATGCCTCTGGATGACCATTCTTCAAGCGTCTGCTCAATCCCTCCTCCTGAGTGTAGAATACCGCTGCTGTACTCCTTGAATTGATCTCTGGGAGGTATTGACTCCTTCAAAATCGCCTTAATTTGACCAGAGATTGACCTCTCATCGGGCCTGACTCCCCCTAGTTTTGAACCGTTGAACCAAATTCTCCTGCTTGGCCCTTCACCACCCATCAGATGAAGCAAAACATGGCTATCAACCCTAATTCCATGCGAGACGAATAGTGCTGAATTTACTGCTCTAGCAAGAACGTCCATTCGCCCCCCAGAACCAGCAAGGTCATTCAGATTCAGAGGCCCAGAACTAGGTGCCCTATGGCCAATGATGGCGAACCACCTTTCCATATGATCACCCTATATCGAGATCGTCATCAATGCCCATCATCGATTGCATTTGACGCCTCATCTTCCTGTCGCCTCTGAAGCCTCGCATCATCTTCTTGCTCCTATTCCACTGCGTTAGAAGTTCCTTGACTTCCCTTTCCTCACATCCAGCACCCCTTGCAATTCTCCTAATCCTGCTTGACTTGAGTAGTAACGGGTCATCCTTTTCCTCTTGCGTCATTGAGTCCATCACAATTCGGTATTTGTCGAGATTTGCCTGCATTTGCCTCTTCTGTGCCACTCCCATGTTACCCATTCCGCCGAACATCGTATCGGGCAAATGAGAGAGTACCTTGTCCAGTGTCCCAATCTTGCTCATCATCTCCATCTGGGCATACATGTCTGTGAGCGTAAATCTTCCTGACATCAACCTCCTAGTCAGGCGCATTGCTTCTTGCTCATCCAGATCCTCCGGGGCTAGATCGATTAGTCCCTTGATATCGCCCATTCCTAGTAATCGTGAAATGAACCTATCAGACTCGAATTTCTCGATATCACCTATCTTCTCTCCCTCGCCAACGAAGACGATCGGTGCTCCCGTTGTAGAAACTGCGCTTAGAGCGCCACCGCCTCTTGCAGTACCATCCAATTTGGTCACTATGGTCCCGGTAACTCCAACTAGTTCGTGGAATGTTTCGGCCATCGGGCCAGCAGCCTGACCCACCTGGGCATCAATAACCAGGAATCTCTCAGAGGCATTGGCAATTCTGGCGATATCAAGCAGCTCATCCTTTAGTTCTCCATCAAGGCTGTCCCTTCCAGCAGTATCAATGATTACGACATCAGAAGTGCCCACCTTCTTCAGGCCATTCCTGACTATTTCAGCTGCAACCTTGGCCCCCGGCTCTCCGTATACTTCTACACCCGTACCTTCGAGCATCTGGCTCAATTGCTCGAATGCACCGGGACGATGCACATCTGCCTCAATCACAGATACCTTTGCACCATGGCTTCTTCTCCACCAATCTGCTAGTTTGGCAGTAGTTGTGGTTTTTCCCTGGCCATATAGGCCAACCATCAGCACCGTCTGATTGTGGGGTTTTATCTCTCTGGGCTGGCCAAGAATCCTAACCAACTCTGAGTAAATCAGATTCATTGCATGAGTTTCTAATTTAACCCCCGGGCGTGGCTCCTCGTCAACCAACCCCCTTTCTACTCGTTCCGTGAGTTCCTTAGCCTGCCTCACATTGAAATCAGCCTCTAGAAGAGCCCTTCTCAGCGATTTACTAAGGTCCTTGACGGTCTCTTCGTCAATCTTCCTCTTGCCCTTGAGAAGTCCAATTGAGCCAAGGACTCTACGCTTGAATCCCTCTAGCGCCATGGGTTTCGGCACCAATCGTGTGGTTTGAACATTGTCTGGGCGGTAAGGGGCAAGAAAGACCTACAATATCCGCTGTACTGAAAGGGAACCCGTCATTGGGGAGTATATGGCAGAAGCACCCATTGAGATGTGGGAGATGCAGCTAGCCTTCGCAATCGGCCTACTGGGAATCTACATCGGTTGGCGAGGGACCATAGCAAAAATGACCGGATTCTACGATCTGTCCGGAGCTGTTAAGACATTACTGTACGGTATAATTTCCGGAGTATTGGCTGCTTCTGCCATAGACGTCTTGATTTTGTCAGAAGTCCGAAATGAGACTCAGAACATTATCTCGATTAGTGCGATTGCACTTGTTATAGCCCTGGCCGAGTCCGCATTCACCCTATTCGTACTTGGTCGCTCTAGAATCGTCGGATTGAGGGCCTGTGCCCCATACGGGTGGACGCTTGGACTGGGTTTTGGGGCAATGCGTTCCGCTCATCTAAACGTTCGATTATTCGATCCAGTTGTTTGGGAGGGGACGGGTTTCAGTCCGATAAACATCGCATTGGCTTTGGTTCTAACAGTGGTAACCTGCCTTGGCCATGCATCAATCACAACCTGGCAAGGTTCTAGGATAATCGAAAACAGCAGATTCCGGCCAGTAGTTTATGCTTCAATTGCACGCTCTGCTCTGATTCTTGCCACCGTTCTGACGGTTTTCTTCCCGCCGACAATAGCACTGGTAGCCCCCATTGTGGCATGGTCTTGGTTCCCTGCCCAGGAATCATGGTTACCATCTGGACTCACCCCTGCTGCAAGACAGGCATATAGGAGAACAATACGACAGGCGGAAATCATCAAATCCAGGGCAGACAGTAGAATCAGAGGAAAGCTAGTCGATTCAGAGGAATAGCAGAAGAAAAAGCCAATTTTGCATTTTTCCAGTCATGGCGCAGGATTATATCCAATTCACATATTCATTTGGCTGAATGCGAGTCATTATCGCAGGTGCCGGCGAGGTCGGCCGGGGTGTCGCCGCCGCGCTTCGTGGTGAGAAGAGGGGCGTAGCGATGATTGACCCGGATCCTAATGCTATCAGTGACTCACAGTCTCTGGATTGCCTCTTGATTACTGGTAACGCCCTCTCTAGGGACTCATTGGTCAGAGCCGGAATAAGCGACGCCGAAATCATAGTTTTCGCCACAAATGACGACAACGTGAACATTTTGGGCTGTGCATTCGCCAAACGAGTATTCAGCGAGCAAGTAGGTGATAGAACCGCTTCAGGACTAATTACGATAGCAAATGTTCGTGATTCTGAAATCACTCACCCGACAAGGGGCGCAGGGCCATTGGAGAACTGGGCCCGGACGAACTTCGTTGTTTCACCCTCAACAGATGTCGTGGAACAATTGATTTCCGGCCTAGTTGCACCATCACTTTCTGACATCATACCGCTCGGAGACAATGCATGGATTGTCGAATCTAGCGTATCAGTGGACTCTCCACTAATCGGTTCAACAATAGGTGATACCAACTCTAGGGAACGTTCTGACCCCGATTATCCTAGGATAATAGCCATGAAAGGGCAAGGAAACAAGGGACGGATAGTTTCAGGAAATGAAATCATCCAACAAGGAGACATGCTAGTTTTCGTCATAGGTGCGACGAAATTCTTTGCCGACGTCGCCAGAATGGTCGGAGACGTCGACTCAGAGATGCCAGAGAAGCCAAGGGTTGCTATTTTCGGTGCAACAAGCTTTGGGAGCAAGTTGGCTGAGCACTATCTTGCCAAAGGCTCCAACGTGGTGATAATCGAACCAGACCTAGACGCAGCAAATGCAATCGTCGGCTCACGAATAGGAGTAAACAAGCGCCTCGATGTTATACACGGAGACCCTCAGGACGAAGATTTGCTAAGGGAGCTAGCAGTAGAGGATCACGATATTGCAATTTCGACACTGAGTGATGACAATCTGAATATTTCAATCGCTATGAGGACCTTTGATAAGGGCGTCTCTAGGACTGGATTGATTCTCAAGGACAGGGCACTAGTAGAGGCTATTCAGAGAATAGGCCTCCGACCTGTCAGCAAGCGCAGAGTTGCAGTAAAATCAATTCTCAAAGCGATTCACATGCACGTTCCAGGTCTTTACGAACCAATTCCTAGAATTCCATCCTTGGTTTCAATGTCAGCAGAAATCAATCCTGGCAGTTCGCTAATGGGTAAAGAATTGGATGAAGTTGAGGACATCATCGGGGCGAATCTAGTAATGCTTGAGAGGATGGGTGCAGATGGTTCCTTCAACAATATCGTGGCAGATAATATTGGCCCATTGGAGGAAGGAGACCGAATCTATCTTATTCTAGAAATTGACGATGTAGGGAAGGCCGAGGAGTCACTACGGAGTTAGTATGCGCTGGGAAGTTGTGAGCCTAGTTCTCGGTTGGACCATTGGGTTGGTTTCTTTGCCCTTGGCAGTAGTCGGACTTTACAGCCTATATTCCGAGGGGCTAGAGCCTGCAATTCGTACTTTCGCAATCCCAACTGTGATTTCTATTTCGGCCGGATACGCACTCGTATTCCACTCACGTGTTTCAGACCCTTCAGCAAGGGTAAGGGACAGAGAGGCATTTGCCTCCGTTGCTTTAGGATGGATTCCTGTAGTGGTGGTGGGGGCATTGCCTCTTTGGTTGGGGGGGATGTTCCACGGCCCCTTCGGCGAATACTGGGATCCAGGCAATGAAAATTCGTTTAGTCAGATTTCCTATGGTCTACTCCACTCGTGGTTTGAGTCAATGTCAGGTTTCACGACTACCGGCGCATCACTCGTTGATCCTTCCACTAGTCCTGTTTGTGGATCTGGTATTGCAGGGATCAATGAATTCCAAGGAGACTGCTTGGGGAGTCAGAGGAAAAGCCTCATTCTTTGGCGTTCAATTTCGCAGTGGATCGGTGGAATGGGCGTAATTATGCTAGGGCTCCTAATTTTCTCCAGAGCCCTTGGTGGTGGGATGGCGCTAGCTCGGGCTGAACTAACGGGGCCCTCTGTTTCGAATCTTGGAACAACTCTGGAGAGTACCGCTCGTAAACTATGGGCCATATACGTCGGTCTCACCCTTCTAGAGGCATTTCTTCTTTTTCAGTTTACAAAGATGGGTTCTTTCGACTCGATAAATTATGCTCTAACGACAATGCCATCAGGTGGATTTGGAACCACTGATGCTGGAATTATGCACTTCGATGACGCCATTATAGAATCCATAGTGATGGTTTTCATGATTCTTACATGTATCAATTTCAGCCTGCTATATTTTGCATTCTCTGGTAGGTCAAACGAGATTTGGAAGGACGAAGAACTTCGGACGTATCTGCTAATCGTCTTCATCGCATGGATTGCTATGGCGGTTAACATCTATCGATCAGATGATTTGGGGTACGGATTTCTGGAATCAATCAGGCACTCTATTTTCCAGGCCATTTCAATTACAAGTACGGGGTATTCTAGCGCTAACTTCTCCGAATGGCCAGTTTTCAGCCAATTTGTCTTACTCCTGCTGATGATTATTGGGGCCAGCGCAGGATCCACCGGCGGCGGACTCAAGGTGTTGCGGATTAGAATTGCATTTGAATTGGCGAAGAGGGAAGTGATGAAAATCATCCAACCAAGAAGGGTTGTCGCTATCAGGTTCAACCGCTCCGTGGTTGATGAGGAAAGGGTCTGGATTATTCTGGGAATGGTTAGCTCATGGATGGTCCTAGTCACAGCATCGATGCTGACCATTTCTTTCCTGGAGCCAAATCTCGACATGGATGACGTATTATCGGTATCAGTATCATTACTCGGCAACACTGGTCCCGCATTGGGCGATTTCGGCCCTTCCGGAGCCGCTTCCTCATGGGCGGCCATGAGCACCCCATCCCTACTAGCGTCAACTATCCTGATGTGGCTAGGACGTCTTGAACTCCTAACAGTCCTGGTGCTTCTTCATCCGAGGACATGGGAGTCTGACTAGCCGAATCTGTCTAGGGTCGACTGGCCATCATCTTCGACTTGACTACCGGGGCCCCTCGTCACTAGTACCTCAGCACCCCCGCCCAAATCTTCTTCGCCAAAAGACTCCATTATCTCCTTTGCACTCTTGCTAGACTTGGGAATCCCATGCATTGCCAGGTGGTCTTCTGCGGTCAAGCCAATCTTCTTAGCAACTCTGAAATCAGTCTCGGAACCACCTAGGCTGGAATTATGAGTGGCAAGAAGAGTTGGCCACAGGTCTTCCCTAATCGAAGCCCGACTAGTTCCAAACTTCTCAGACAGGACCGAAATAAGGCTCCCCGTACGCCAGGACTCTCCTCCTCTCCTGAGGAAGTCGGGGAAACTGACGAAGACCTCACTCTCACTTCCCGCAGTCCAGACAGAAGCTATTGCTTGGGCTGGTAACGCCGATCCCCAGTACCATGATCTGAAAGCCCGATTCGAGAATTTCGTTGCTAGAAATGAATCTGATTTGCACATGGCCCCGGATACCGACTCCAAGCTGGAGGGCGCCATTATTGACTGATTGTTCCAAGCGAACCAAGCTAGCATCTCATCTGGGTCCTTTTCCGAGTTCCTGATTATCTCGGAGACTCTTTCGCCCGTACGAGTTGTGTAGGCTTTTTTTAGTGAGTTGAAGACGTTGATCTGCGAGTCCCTAACTACTGCTTCTGAGAGGTCTCTAACAGCGCCCATTTCGATATGGCCCTCGACTATGCAAGAAAGTGACTGTAGATCTCTGACCAGGGCCCTTAGATCGCCCGGATTACTATCAATTAGTGCATTTAGGGACTCGGGATCAATGCCGATTCCCTCTGAATCCAGAACTCTGAGGGCAATTCTCCTGAGGTCAGACCTATCTACTCTCTCGAAAATGACATTCTCAGAAACCCTCAGAACCCTATCCCTATTGGATCTCCAATTCCCACCTCGGCCCCATAGCCTCATCGGGTCATTGCAAGTCATTATCACTGGATTCTTGGTTTTTTTTAGCAAGTTAAGAAGCTCCGCTTTACCTCCGGAATCCCCTCTCAGAACTGCCCCATCCTCTTCGGAAGCAATAGACTTCTCAATACGATCCTCTGAAACCCTCGCGAATCCCCCACTGAGATGGTCAACTTCGTCAAGTAGCACCACCGTCCTAATGTTCTTGGAGGCGTCCGTTGAGAAATTATCGAGCGAAAAATTCTGCGACCCCCTAGTTGCCGACCCTCTAATGGCTGCCGCATTCCTCTGCTCAGATGCGTTCAGCTCAACGACCTTCCACCCTCTTTCTTTGGCCAGTGCATGTGCCAGGGTAGTCTTCCCTACGCCAGGGGGGCCAGAGAGAAGCAAACCCCTTTTTTTCGGAACCCTTCCTTCGGACCAACTATCTAACCACAACTTGACCCTTCTCAACTTGTCTCCATTGCCCTCCATCTCCGAAAGCGTGGAAGGGCGATATCTTTCCGTCCAATCATCCGGCCTGCTACCTCCTTTCACAGGCATAGATAACCTCGGCGACACTTGAAGATTAGCCTAGAAAAGCGACTGCAGCGAGCCTGAAGCAATGCCCTCAATCAGAGCATCGACGTCAACACGAACCTGCCTTTGGTCATCCCTTCTCCTGATTGTCACCGTCCTGTCATCGAGAGACTGGTGGTCAATCGTCACTGCCCAAGGGACCCCAATCTCATCTGCCCTTGCATATCTTCTTCCGATCGATCTGCTAGTATCAATTTCAGCGACAATGCCAGAAATTGGGGAAATAAGACCCAATACCTCTCTAGCCATGACATCCATCCCATCCTTGGAGAAAAGAGGCAACACAACTAGATCATAAGGAGCCAAAGATGGCTCTAGAGTCAATATTGTGTACTCCTCTCCTTCTTTTTCCAATTCAATATAGTTGTGATCGAGGATATGCCAGATTATCCTATCTATGCCGAATGCCGGTTCGATTACATGCGGGGTGAAGTACTCACCGGAAATTACCGACTCCTGAAGACTTCTCGTTACCATTCCCTCCTTGATCTCCACTGTGGTCCCATCAGTAAGTGATAGCGTAAAGGGGAGGGTCTCTGGCATTTCTTTCAATTCAGATAATGCAGCTGAAACATCCGCGGCCCTTTCTCTGAATGCTGGTCCTATGACTGAGCCCTCAGGCTTTAGGATCTCACGACTCTCCTTTACTGGAGATTCGAAGTTCCTCCAGCCCTTCAATAGCCCAGATTTGGAATACTTCTCGTGCGACTCCAAATCGTGACAAGTCCTATTGGCAATCCCGACAACCTCGATCCACCCGTGCTCTCCACTGAGTTCGCAATCCCAGCAGTCAGATGCGTAATGGGCCATCTCGGAACTAGCGTGCTGTCTGAACCTAACTTTCGAGGGATCAACACCGACATCTTCGAGGAACTGCATTGTCATAGCTAGGAACCATGCTACAGTGGGGTGCTTCACAATTTCCGACTCTAACGCTTCTTCGATTGTTATCTCCACCTCACTTGAGTGTGGGCCATCGGGGTCCGGAACCATGCGAACCTTTCTCGTCCATCTGCTCAGATCAGTGGAAGGGGGGTTTTGAGGGTCGATGAAATACTCCAATTCAGCCATATTGAACTCCCTGAGCCTAATCATTCCCTGTCGTGGGCTAATTTCGTTCCTGTAACCCTTGCCGGTTTGCATTGCTCCGAATGGCAACCTCTGTCTGAAATGCCTGTAGAGTGCCGGATAAAGCATGAACATCCCCTGAGCCGTCTCCGGCCGCATGTAAGCAGACCTCGAACCACTCATCGCACCAATGCTCGTTTGGAACATCAGATTCATCGCACTAGCACCTAACCAGTCCTTAGATCCACAACTTGGGCATTTAACCCCCTTCTCTGCAATCAACTCATCGAGCTCGGAAGCATCCAAGATGTCCGGATTTTCGTGGAAACCATCAAGCAGGTGATCACTCCTGAATGTCCCTCCACAGGATTTGCATTCAGACATCTTGTCATTGAATTCGCCCACATGTCCACTTGCTACGAGAACTGGCTCAGGAGTAATTGTCGGTGAATCAATCTCCACTACGTTGGGTACCTTGCCCCAGTGATCAATCCACGAATTAACCACACGTCGCTTTATTCTGGCCCCAACCGGACCGTAATCTACTAGCCCAGACACACCACCATATATCTCGAAAGATGGAAGCACAATCCCCCTTCTGCGAAGCAAGGAGGTTAGTCTAGACAGCCTCCCTTTGTCTTCCATATAGTCAACGACAACCAATCGTGGTTTTCAAGCCATCCTAATGTTCAGGGCTATCCATGCGATTGAGTTGCCATGACGAGTTTTTCGGACATAATTGACCGATTTCAGACTAATTATTGAGAAGCATTAATTTATGCAATCGATACCCTGAAACGCGAGGTGGTTTGAAAAAAATGCCAGAAATTACGTATGTTTCAGAGATTTCTGAGACCGAGGACATCCTGAGCAAACTCTCCTCGCCCGTGAGAAATTGGTTTCAAGACAAGTTTCCCGATTTCACCGAGCCTCAGAAAGTCGCCATCCCCCAGATTCTATCAGGGGAGCACCTACTTTTGTGCTCTCCAACAGGTTCTGGGAAGACATTGACGGCATTCCTTTCAATTATTGATGACTTGGTTCGGAAATCCCTTGAGGGGAAGCTAACAGATTCGGTGCAATGCATCTACATCTCTCCAATCAAGGCCCTAGCCAACGATATCCAGAAGAATCTGATTGGACCTCTTACGGAAATAAAAGAGAGATTCCTGCCAGGTAGGGCTCAGGAGATCAAAGTAGGCCTCAGAACAGGTGACACGCCCCAGAAAGAAAGGGAGAGGATGCTGAGGAAGCCCCCTCACATCCTGATCACTACTCCGGAATCGTTGGCCCTCGCCCTCGCCTCGAAGAGGTTTCGCCCGCTTCTGAATGACTTGCAATGGTTGATTGTCGATGAGATGCACTCCCTTGTACCGACAAAGAGGGGGACGCATTTGTCTCTGAGCCTCGCACTAATGGACTCTGTAGTCGAATCTGATGTTCAGAGGATTGGAATCAGCGCAACAATGGAGCCCCTTAGCGAAGTGGCAGAGTTCTTAGTTGCCAGTGACTCAAGAGAAGAACAAGGAAATCAACAGAGAGTCTCGATAGCCAAGATTTCAGGATCAAGGAAACTTGACCTGGACATCATCCTCCCCACTCCAAGATTCTCATCAATTCCTGTTAAGGAGGTTCTAGACCACAATATCGATCGAATCAAGGAGCTCGTAGAGGCTCACACCACAACCCTTGTTTTCGTGAATACTAGGAACATGACAGAGACGTTCGTACAACGTCTGAAAGTTGCGGGAGTAGAAGGCGTCGAGGGTCATCACGGATCAATGGACAAATCAATCCGACTAGATGTAGAACAGAGGCTCAAAGATGGAAAACTGAGGTGCGTAGTTTCCTCCTCGAGCCTCGAGATGGGAATCGACATCGGATCTGTTGATTTGGTAATCCAAGTCGGCTCCCCTGGCTCCATTGCCACGGCTTTACAGAGGATTGGTAGGGCAGGCCACCAGGTCGGGGGCCTACCAAGGGCACGTTTCCTCCCCACCTCGTCTCATGATTTGCTAGAGATAGTCGCACTCCAGAATGGCATTCTTTCGGGGAACATGGATCTGTTAAAGTTCCCCCAGAATTGCCTAGATGTGCTGGCGCAGTTCCTAATCGGATTGACGATTATCAGGGAATGGGACATTGACGAAGCTTACGAATTGGTGCAAGCTTCTTGGCCATATCGCAATCTCCCCTACGAAGACTACATCGAAGTGCTAGATCTATTGGAAGAAGAGAGAAGAGTATGGGTTGATTGGGAGGAGAATCGTTTCGGCAAGAGGGGCTACGCCCAAATGATATACTACACAAATATAGGTACTATTTCTCCAGACAACAACTACCTCGTCTTCACTTCAGATGGGACTCTAGTCGGACAACTATCCTCTTCGTTCGTTTCCAGCATGAGGAATGGTGACGTTTTCCTTTTGGGCGGATCGACATACAGGGTTGCTAGCGTAATCGGAACCAGGGTGAACGTAACCCCGGCAACCGGATTCCGACCAACAATACCATCTTGGACCGGCGAAGCGATGAGCAGGACTAGTGAACTAAGCAACGAGGTCCTCGGACTTTTGGGCATCCTATCCATCCAGTATAGGACCGGAAATCCGATTACTCCCTTCCTAGTTGACGTAATGGGCCTCAATAAACCGGTAGCTAACGCATTATCCCAGTTCCTTGACGAACACTCTGCCACCACCTTCCAGGTCCCTTCCCAGGATCGAATCCTAGTTGAGCAGGTCGAAGCGCCACTACCTACCTATGTCGTCACGACATGTAGGGGGAGGGCATTCAACTTAGCACTAGGTTACCTATTCGCTGGAATGGCAACTAGGGACGACATCATCGTGCATGAACTCTCTTTCGATGAGAATGGATTCATGGCAAAATTGAGTCACGAGGTTGAGGTTTCCCTCATTCCCGACGTTTTCAGAGGAAAGGGCAGCGAGGAAATCCTAAACAAGTACCTAATCGATTCGCAGCTCTTTGCAAAACGTTTCCGTGAGGTCTCTTCAAGGAGCATGCTGAACCCTAGAAGGATTGGGGCCGAGGAGGTGAGTCCCAAGCAATTTCAGGTCAAAGCAGAGCAGATTATGAACAAACACAGGAAAATGGATGATTCTGTAATAGTTAGGGAGGCAATGAATGAAATCCTCACAACAGACTTGGGGATGGGGCAGCTAAGACAATTCATAGAGAGGATGGATGGCGAGGATGTCCGTATCGTCCATCGCAGGGTCAAGATACCCTCTCCATTGGGGCTGACCCTATTCATGTCCTCTTTCGAGGACTTACTTTCTCTCAGGACACGAGCATACCTGATTAAGGACGTCGACCCCGAAATCCTCAGGCGTCTTCTGGGGGCAAGATCACTAGCCACTGAGCTTGACAAGGAAAGGCTCAGCGATTACTATCAATCCAAGGTCTCGATACCAACAAACGCCAATGAACTTCTCAGACTGATGGATATGGGAGGGGGTCTGGAGAGGCAACTAACTCATCCCTTGTACAGTGAGAAGCTGAAGGGAATTGAATTTGAAACGATGCGATCCTGGGTCCATGACCTTGCAGAGAGGGGGCTAATAACCAAAGTAAGGGGCACCGGTCTTGAGAAGATAGACGGCAAGTGGTTCTCTATGAGGATGACTGAGGTCCACGGGACTCTTGGCTGCCTTGCTGTTGCAGGGGCCGCTGAGATGGATGATCTCAGAGAGTTGTATACTGGGGGTCTGAACTATGAGATTGGCGAGGGATATGTTGGAGGAGAGCCATCCAATTGGAAGAAGAAATCACTCTCGGACCCAATGGATTGCTTGAGGCTAAAACTGCTAGATATGCTGGGTTCAGAGGGCCCACAGACCATTGAATCACTAAGCTCCCGTCTTCCGTTCCCAACAGCTCAGGTCGAATCTGTTCTACAGGAGCTTGAGATGAGAAACCTTGTCTCGATTGGTTTCTTCACTCAAACAGATGAGGGAGAGTTCATCCTCAGAATTGATGAGTATAGGATTACAGGCGGGGAATTCAATGTCATTGACTATCGAACCCTCCAGACATTAATCTTGAACAAGTCATTTTCTAGGTTTGAAGAACCAGCCGATGCAATTCGTAACCTGACCTTTGTTCAGAGAAGGGAAGAGTTACTACATCGTGTTGAGAACTACAGATTCCGTGATTGGAAGGACATTAAACACGATTCTGACGTATACAACGGTAGATTACTCCACAATAGAGTAGGATACACCCTCAGTGAAAAGCTACCCATGCTGATGGGCCTTCGTTCAGAGCCTTGGTTTGGACCTCTCGAAGAGGAGTTGATTGAGAAGATTCCCGAAGAGGGGATATCCAGAAACGATCTATTTTCCGAATACCCAAAGGGCAAGGAGAATGCACACATCCAGAGGAGCCTGAAGTCAGCGCTCTCGAATATGGAGAGGCAACTTGTGGTGGCTAAGCAGTTCGTTGATGTGCCCAACCGCAAGAGGTCAATGGCCATCTTCAAGAGGCTTCACGGAAAAATCAAACCACTGTCTTTCGACAAAGCACTAACTGAATTAATTGCCCGAATAGGTCCCGTTAGGCTACACACTCTGAGACTTTTCGTCTCTAGGCCAGTGGAGGAATTGGCCGATACTCTTCGGGAACTAGAGGGGAGGGGCTCAATTGCTAGGGTTGTAGCCCTCCAACCTGATCCTACGGACTACTATTCTTCACACGAAGACGCAGAAAGCCTCCTCTCGCCTCTGCCAGAGGATAGGAAGATGCGGATCCTCGCACAATCGGATCCATTCAGCAGCCGTTTCATACAGGAGGTAAGACTTCTACTCAAGCAAGGATGGTACTATCCCGTCTTCAAGGGAGTCGACCCAATAGGGCGCGTCCTTATGTTCGTGGTCAACGACTACTTGGAAATTAAGGACATCAACATACCGCACTCTTATCTGGATGACTTCAAGAAAACCTTCGCCGAATTGCTAGAAAACTACAGGGACAGACTCGTAGACGTTTCAGTGCTTCATGCATTCAATGGGGTCCCTGTCCATGATTGCGACGAGAACATCCAGCAGATACTAGCCGAATTGGGATTCTCATCAATGGGTGATGGGGAGCGATACATCAGAGGAGGAGTGGTGGAACCAAGGTCACGAAAGGAAATCAATAGGATGCTTTTCTACCATCATTCAATCCACCAAAATAGTAGGTGGGAGAATGAGACAATCGCCCTCGAGAACTCCACAGAACTACGTGATGACTTTTCACTCAGGGGCCGGTGCGAGATGTTTAGAGTCAATCTTGATTCAATGGTCGCGGCTCACCAGTTGCATCAAGGATCCAATCTTCGTGGCCATCTTGTTTGGGCAAGATATCAACACTTCCAGAGGCTTCTATCTATTCGAAACGTACCTAACGATCCAGAGGATGAAGAGATTCTGCAGTTCTTCAGAGACACTAACGATCCTGATTTGTTCATGGAAAGGAATGCAATGTCGAGGTCAGAGTTTCGCAAAATCGTTTCACCACTGGTTAGAAGCGGGCACCTAATCCAAGACTATCGCGGGGGGTTCAGAACAGTAGAACCGCTGCGAAATATCGATTTGTGGGAGGCAAAAAGAAGATACTTGCGAACACTTGTAGAGGATTACCCAGTAATCACCCTGAAGCAGGTAGAGAGGCTCGCAGGCTCGTCATTCACTCCTGAAGAGATTAGCGATGTAATGCATGACTTCGAGGACGATGGGACTCTCATCAAGGGTTTTCTGGTGGATGATCTCCAGGACATATGCTGGGGCCGACTCGATATGCTTGAGGGGGAGGAGAGGATTAGCCAAACCCGCGACTTGGTCATTCCCCCTTCGGATCCTCTCATACACTATTTCGGAAGCCTACTTAGAGAGAGGTTCGGCTTTGGAACTGCATACCTAGTATTCCACAAGGAAAACCCGATAGCGGCATTCAAGGCCAATACTAGAAACAACAAGATTGAGCTAACAGACTTTGTTGGTGACTCAGAGTTGGAAAAGGAAGCAATCAGGGTAATGAAGGAGTTCGCATGGGAGCATGACATGCCCCTTTCAGGGAAGCTTTTCGATAGGATCAGGTCAAGAATCGTCTGAGTTTAACAATCGGGCTCATTACCTTCATTACGTGTTTATGAAGTTCGGGCAGTAGGTCGAAAAGGGCCAGCGCCATTAGAAACATTGCAAACAGGCTCGCCACCTTCGCAGCATAGCTATGGGCGAAATCAAAGATTCCCATGCCCGCTAGACTCCAAGTAGGATATGTGTCAGTGAGCCAGACGATTCCAGCATTCCTGAAAACATTTAGGACATGTATGGTCGGGATGGCAATAACCAGTGCCCTTGCCCGCCTCTTCCAATGAACCGATTTTAATGCCACAATAGCACCTATGAAGACTGCCATCGACTGGAGGGCAGAGCAAGCCAGAATGAATGCAACCACCGATTCACCTTCATTGTTAATCATTGGTGCGTAGAAGCCGCCCTCTCCGAGGGGTTCGCTAAGAACTAGTCGATTCCCATCCCAATCAGAAACCGGAATCGCGACCTCTCCGTGCCTTTCTATCATCATTGAACCGATTTCGTAACCACCAAAGCCTGCAAACTCAAGCATCAACTCAGCACTAACTGCTGTGAATTGCACGAATGCCATATTTAGATGAGGAATCCCGAAAACAACATAGTATGGAACCATCGACCAAACGACGAACCCCCTCAACCAGACAATAGTTTCATCTCCGCTACCATCGGAAACCCACTCCCAATACGAAACTGCAAGGCCAGCGGGAAGGGCCCCTGCAGTCATGAAAATTAAAACGGGATCAGATATCTCTACGAAATGCCCGGAGTATAGGTAGAAGAATAGGCCGATAAAGGGCCATGATATTATGGCGAGCCCCTTCGAATAACTATCAGTATGGCGATGAAATGAAACTGACATCATTGCCAAACCAAGTGCTCCAATCAGTAGCTGCATGGTCACATCAGAGATTCCAAAACTGGTCGCGAACAATCCAACAATCGCAGATACCGGGTCCTCCATGAATCGCTTGCTTTCATCAACCCGTAAATAGGATGCCCCCTCCCGAACAATCGGACATATGGGTTTCGACTTCACCGAATTCGCCGAAGATTACGCCTCCTCCCTAATGGAGACAATAGGAAACTTGCCTATGTCTCAGATAGAAGAATTCTGGCATCTAGTTGAGAATGCTCGGAAATCCGGTGCAACTGTCCACTTTATCGGAAACGGCGGAAGTGCCGGCACACCTTCTCACAGTGCAGGGGACTGGTCCAAGGAAATCTCCCTCAGAACAATATCTCACACAGACAATGCATCATCACTGACTGCGTGGGCAAATGACACCGATTACGCAAACATCTTTGTTGGACAACTTTCGACCTTTGTCAGATCTGGAGATTTGGTAGTAGCATTCAGTGGTTCAGGCAATTCTGACAATGTCATTAATGGGATTGAGTTCTCCAAAGAGAGTGGCTGTAAAACAGTGGCAATAACTGGAAACTACAGGGGCTCAGGAGGGGGGAAATTAGCTAAAATTGCAGACCTCTGCATCCTGGTTCCTTCACAGTCAATGGAGAGGATTGAGGACTCTCAATTGATAATCAATCACATCATCAAAGAGGCAGTAAAGTCGAATCACGGGTTGTGAGAAGATGTTGCCGCCCCATAGGCACGGTTCCCCACTTGAAGCTCCATTGCGTCTCATTGATCTCCCAGAGAATGCTGATTGGGGCGGAAGAATTGCATATCTGGACAGAGATGGCGTGCTAAATAAATGGAGGGATGATTATGTCTCTTCACCCGATGAAATGGAAATCCTAGTGGGTTCGGGAAAGGCAGTCTCTAGCCTAAGGAGAATGGGCTTCAGGATTTGCGTAGTCACAAACCAGTCCCCAATCGGGCGAGGACTTTGGGGGCATGAAGTCCTCGCCCAAATAAATGATAGATTGCAGGCACTACTTCTTGAAGAGGACCACGAGGCCGAAATAGACTTGATTCTGTATAGCCCATATAGTCCCTTAGAGGGCTCTTGGTCGAGAAAGCCAAACCCAGGAATGCTTGAAGCCGGAAGACAAATTATTGACAATGCTCACAAATCCCCGGGAGAGCATAATACTCTCTCATTCGGTGATGACTGGGTAGACCGTCCTAGCGAGTCCGAATCAATATTAATTGGCGATCGAGAATCAGACATCATGGCAGCAGAGAGATTCGGGGTCAAAGGAATTCTATGTGACTCTGAATCCGGAATTTCTGGAGTTTTTGAGCAGATCATGAATTCTCAAGAGGGGTGAGGGGTTGAGGTTGTGCCGCATTGGCCTTGATGACACCGATCATGTTGATTTTGGTTGCACAACTTCTAGTTTCGACCATCTTCTGGCAGAGATTAGTCGATCAATAGAATGCAGAGTCATAGAAAGAAGACTGGTGCGGCTGTGGCCATTCGCCCAGAGAAGAACCCGGGGGAATGGCGCTCTTGGCGCGATTCTCGAGATTCCCGATAGCGATTCCGAGAAACTTGAGAGGGTCTGTTCCGAGTGGTTCTCTAATTTGCTCGAACAGGTTAGCAATCACCCAGCATCCGTGTTCAAAGCCTCCCCTTGCCTAGTTATTTCGTACGACCAAAATCCAGATTATTGGTACTGGGATGCAGTCAGAAGGCATGTCGACTCCGAAAAATTGCTAGAGGATGCGATTCAAAGGGGTGCGACAGTCCTCCACCCTGAGTCCACATTCGGTGTCGTGGGTGCCTGTGCTGCAATTTCCTGGGAAAACACTGACAACTCTTCATGGGAACTAATCTCTTGGAGGGATGAGTCTAGAATTGGTACGAAGAGAAACATCTCATCAGAATCAGTCTTGGAGCTTGAAAAAATACACCCTCAAACATTCCTTAATCGGGATCCTACCAAGGGAAAGGGGATGATCGCCCCTAGGACTCCCTGCCCCGTCCTGTACGGGATTCGTGGATCAACATTCACGGCTGTCGAAAGGGCGCACCATTGGCTTCAATCCAGAGAGGATGTTGAGAGGAGCCACTCTTTCGCAATTCACCGAACAAATCAGCTTAGTGATGACCATATCGAATCGTGTACATCTGGCACTGTAACCTCATTCCCCAAAGAGACCAAGGGAGGTCACGCAAATATTTCCGTATTCTCTTCTGGAAAGGCAGTGAAACTAGTTGCTTTCTCCGAGGGAGGGCCGGTAAATAGGCTTCTAAGATCCCTAATCCCAGGGGATGTAATTACTTGGTCCGGATTGGTTTCACCCGACGGGTCGTTCCATCTGGAGAAAATAAAACTAGACTTTGCTACTGCTAGAATTGTTGGCAGGCCCGTTTGCTGCTCTAGGACGATGAGGAGTTCTGGGCGTGGCCAGGGCATTCGCTGCTTATCTTGTGGGAGAATTGAGAGCAGATCCTGGCAATGCATAGATTTTGAGACAGCAATGGGGTATGCCGTTGGCGAATGGATAGAGCCCACCCCATCTAACCGGAGGCACCTTTCTAGGCCTCTTTCCCACGGTTTACCGGGGACACACTGAAACGTCCCCCCGGAATCCGGGAACATGGTCGGGCTTAGTGAGATTTTGGCTACATTAGTAATGATTGCAATTTCAGGTTATTTGGTGTGGACCCTTCTAGGAATCAGACAACGGAGGATGAAATTTGCCGCTGAAGGTGGTGACGATTACAGCGGAGAGGCGAAGGAGCCAGAGGCCCTCACAAAACCGGACGAAGAAGCATTGGAAGACATGGACAATTTATTGGAACAAGCCGGTTTCACTATGCCCGAGGAAGAATAGTCAGTAAGGCTAATCCCTCATGGTGTTCTGCGAGTAATGTGGCAAAGGCAGTCATACCCGCTGAGAGGATCCCTAGACGGCCACTCCCTGACTTTCACGAATCAGAAGCATCTATGATTGGTGGGATTGTTGAGGACGGGCTCCTCAGTGTAGCTCTGGATGATGCAAACCAGTACGGCCCACATGCGATGATAATGCTACTTTTTGCCGTTGCATCGGTTACGGCTTTTTTTCTGCTGATTCCATCACTCTTGTGACATTTGCTCTTTTGCAATTGCTATAGCCCGATCCACTATCTGTGTCGATGAACCGAGATGCGACTCGGGGTCGAATAGTCCTGAAATTTCACTCTCATCAAATAGCTCCATTATGGATGTTGAATCCCTGCAAACTTCTTCAAGATTAGAGCCAGATTCAACTGCAATCATTGAAGCCGACCTAAGCTCCTCGTGAGCCATGTCCCTGGGCATCCCACGATCAACCAATTCAAGCATTATCTTCTCTGCCATAATCAAACCATTTTGAGACTCTATATTCTCCTTCATCCTAGACCTATCGACCACTAAACTGGTTAGTACCCTGTCACATTTTGCAATCACATCGTCAAGAAGTATCATTGAATGGGAAAGTGTGAACCTCTCGCTCGAGGAGTTCGCCAGGTCCCTCTCGTGCCAAAGAAGGGCATTTTCGTACGAGGGGATTATCATCGAGCGTACGATTCTCGCAAGGCCACACGCATTCTCCGCAGTAATCGGATTCTTCTTGTGTGCCATAGTGGATGAGCCTACTTGTTTCTTTGAATCGAAAGCCTCTGCAACCTCTCCTATCTCAGTCCTCTGAAGATTCCTAATTTCTTGTAGAATCTTCTCTATGCTCGTTGCAACATTTGCCATCCATCCTACCCATTCTATGTAACGGTCCCTTCCAACCACTTGTGTCGTTGCAACAGGAACTTCCAAACCAAGCTCTTCCAGCACAAAATCCTGCAATTCGAGTGCTCTTTCGCCCTGAGCCGCACCAGTGCCCACTGCACCTAGGAATTTCCCCGTTATGCACCGGGGTCGCATTTCCCTCAATCTCTCCACATGGCGTCTCATTTCATCAATCCACACCGCAACCTTCAGTCCGAATGTAATTGGAACAGCAGCCTGTCCGTGGGTCCTCCCAAGCATCACCGTATTCTTCTCCCTCTCGGCTATTTCACACAGAGTTTGAATCAGCTTGATTGTGGATCTTTCCTGCAATTCTATGCTGTCTTTGATCTGTAAGGCCACAGCCGAATCAACGATATCATTGCTTGTTGCCCCAAGGTGGACGCACCATCCGGCTTCACCGGCCGCTTCAGCCATTGCTTTGGTTAGTGCCATTATGTCGTGCCTAGTCTCTGCCTCGAGTTCATCCACTCTGTCGGCTGTTACAATACCCGGGTCAGCAATCTCAGCAATCGCATCGTAGTCTTCAGGAGAGACTCTCCCCATCTTGCTGTGGGCCCATATCAATGCTCTCTCCACTTCTAGTGAACGGGCATGCCTACCTTCTCGTGACCAGATTTCCTTCGCAACATCTCTTCCATACCTGTAATCCAAAGGAGAAACTGGCATAACTACGAGGCTTCCGACCGGGGCATCCTGTTTGAGTATAGCGATTTCAAGTAAGCCTGCAAGATTTGAGTTCCAAGACCCCTCTAGATCCGTGCCAAACCACTTCCCCGTCTAGCAGAATCTTTCTTTTCATGTGGGGTGCATCTGTAACGATGGTCTCGAACTCCCCCCCTTCCCCGTCAAGGTTGAATCTGTATACTCTCGATGCTTCCTTTAGAGTCTTCAAAGAATTCTCGTCTAACTTTCTACCAATCCATCTTTCATCCATTCCTTCGGTTGAAACTGAGGTGAAGACTACTTCGAACCCATGCTCCAGTAGTGATTCCATATGCTCGATTTGATCCTTGTGCCAAAGAGGGCAGAAAGATCTAACTCCAAGCCTTTCACACATCCTCTCGATTCTGGTTTTCTGGTAGTCGGACCGAAGAGCACCGACGACTAGGCCGTCAATTTCCAGAGCCCCTCTGTGAATCTCAAGCTCTTTCGGGACCCTCACTCCTTCTGGCCACATATTTTCTATCGAGAGTGGTACATCACCCTTGCCACATAACGCCATCTCCAGATCGTCTACCTCCTTCTCCTCCTCTCCATCTGAAAAAACCGGTTTCCACGAGGTACCGATGGAAGACGCCTGAAGGCCAGCAATCCATGAATTCTGCATCTGGAACATCATCGAGTCTTCGCCTCTAACCAGTACGGTGACTAGAGACACCACTTCCCATCCCTGAAGTCCTGCCCACCAAGCTGCATATGTTGAGTCCTTGCCCCCCGAAGCCAAAATTGCAACCCTCATTCTCCCACCGAACTATTCTTCACATAATGGGCATCCGATTGAGTCTTCCCCCGACCAAGATTGATAAGAGTCCGTTATGGCATGGGGTCGATAGCGATGCAGCCAAGCGGACGAGGATATGATCATGGAGTCTCTACTTTTTCCCCAGACGGACGTCTGTATCAGGTAGAATATGCGCGAGAATCCGTAAAAAGAGGGACGACGACCGTTGGCTTGGTCTACAAGGACGGCGTGGTTTTAATTGTCGACAAGAGAGTTCAGAGCAAGTTGGTAATTACTGACTCAATTGAGAAGATGTACCAGATAGACAACCATGTCGGAATCACTACATCCGGACTAGTTGCAGATGCACGTCAGTTGGTCGACAGGGCAAGGGTACAGTGCCAAGTAAATAGAATGACATACGGAGACGACATCCCAGTATCTACTTTAGTCAAGAAGATGTGCGACTACAAGCAGTCATTCACTCAATACGGTGGTGCAAGACCGTTTGGAACAGCCCTTCTAATAGCAGGATTTGATGATGACGGCGCCCACTTGTTCGAAACGGATCCATCAGGCGCTTATCAGTCATACAATGCCGGTGCAATAGGGCGTGGAAAGGCCACAGCTATCGATTACTTCGAGGCTAAGTGGAAGAGCGGCCTAACTCAGAATGCTGCAATCAAGATGGGGCTTGAAGCACTCCGAGAGTCACTCGAAGAAGATTTGAACTCAGAAACCGTTGAGATTGGATGCGTGGATAAGGACGGCTATGTAAAACTTGGAAGAGAGGCCACTCTCAAGCACCTCGGCAAGCTGTCTTGAACCCCATTATGATAAGCCAATTGCCATATCGGCGGTCATGGTAAGTCTGGATGAAGCTGTTCTGGCCCGTCTTGAGAAGGGAGGCAGTAGGTACGAAATTCTTGTAGATCCCGATTTGGTAGAAAAATGGAAAGAAGACCACGAATCAGTAGAACTGGGAGAACTCCTTGCAATCGAAGAGATATGGTCCGATGCCAGAGCGGGCGAGAGGCCAACAGGAGACGCTCTGGAGAAAAACTTCGGAACGAATGAGGTTTTGTCCTGTGCAAGAATCATACTGGAAAGGGGCAACATCCAACTAACCACAGCCCAAAGGAAGAATATGGTGGAAGCGAAAAAGCTCCAGATAATCAATGAAATAGCCAGTACTGCTACAGATCCCAAGACAAAAATGCCCCATCCGAGGACTAGAATAGAGAATGCGCTTGAGGAGATACGTTTCTCGATCGACCCCTTCAAATCTATAGAAAGGCAGGTCGCAGACGCAGTTTCTGCACTCCGACCAGTCATCCCCCTCCAATTCATTACGGTCCGTCTTGCATTCATGGTCCAAGGAAAGGACTACGGGGGCGTAAGTCAAATGCTTAGGGATTCTATTGAGAAGGAGGAATGGACGAGTGATGGGAATTGGGTTTGCGTAGTTTCAGTCCCAGGGGGAATGAAGAACGACATTATTGACAAAGTCGCATCAAGGTCGTCAGATGTCGAAGTACGAGAATTGGACTGATTATGCTATTGTCGCCAGCATCAACGGTTATGAACAGCGGGCCGGTCGCGCGGCCCGATAACATGACAAAAAAGAATGGCGCGGCGGGGCCGCGGGGAAATATTCGAGGGCAAAACCTCGTAGTGCCTGGTGAAGACCTAGGCAACTCAGAAGATTTTGAGGCGGGGCATGGCGTGATTGCTATCTCCGGACGTCTCAAGGCAGTAAAGCAAGGAAGACTAAGGGAAAAAGGGGGCGCAATTTCGGTTGACCCCACTCACACTAGATACATCCCTAGGCCAGGAGATCTGGTGATTGGATATATCGAAGGGTGCACCAACAATCTATGGTTCATTGAATTGGGAGCACCGTTTAACGCAATTCTTCCAATGAGCCTCGGCCCAGGGAAGGTTGACTTCGGCGGGACCAGGTCAGTAATGGACATTGGAGACGCAGTACTTTGTAGAATACAAGAAGTAGAGGAAACACACTCGAGCGTAGTCACAATGAAAGGAATGGGTCTGCGGAAGATTAGGTCCGGGGTGGTCGAAGAGATTGACCCCCATCTCCTAGGCAGACTAATAGGAAAAGGCGGCGAGTCATTAAGAAGGCTGAAAGCGGAAGCAGATTGCCGCATAGTCGTGGCAGACAACGGCCGTATGTGGATTGATGGAGAACTCGACGGAATCCTCGAAGTAAGGAACAAGCTTTCAGAAATTTCCGAAAGAAACAATGGCGGTGAGAACTGATGGGGGGTTACGGAGACGTGCAAATGATCGATGAGAACGGCCTACGTATGGATGGGCGCTCACCTGGCGACATCAGGGATGTCACAATAGAGACCGGAGTCATTCCGGTGGCTGACGGGTCCTGCAGGATGACTTGGGGCACAAATGAGGCCATTGTAGCTGTTTACGGGCCTATGGAGGCTCACCCCCGAAAGATTCAGAGGCAGGACAGGGCAGTTCTGGATGTTGCATACAACATGGCGCCATTCTCCACTACTGACAGGATGCGGCCAGGTTTTAATCGTAGAAGCAGGGAGATCAGCAAGGTTACCAAGGACGCGCTTGAAAGTGTAGTCTTGCTTGAACTATACCCCCGTTCGAAGATTCGAGTAACTATTGAGATAGTGTCGGCAGAGGCCGGAACAAGGTGTGTCGGTTTGACCGCCGCTTCGGTTGCTTTAGCAGATGCAGGAATTCCAATGACCGATTTGGTCGTAAGCGTTGCTAGCGGGAAGATCAATGACGTAGTAGTTTGCGATTTGAACAAAGAAGAGGACAACTACGGAGAAGCTGACTTGCCTATGGGGATACTCCCGAATTCTGGAGAGCTAGTATTCTTGCAGATGGATGGGGACCTATCTCAAGAAGAATTCAAGCAAGCATGGCAGTATAACATGGACGCAGCACAGGTGGTCCATGGGCTGATGGTTGAGGCACTCAAAGGAGGCGATTCTCAATGACTATACCAATAGTCCCAAAACTTCTCCGAGCTCACCTTTCCGATCTCGCTGCGAATAATTCTAGGATCGATGGGAGATCACAGTGGGAAGGGCGGAATCTAGAGATTGAGCATTCTGTTTTACCCAGAGCCGAGGGTTCAGCTAGAGTGAGAATGGGGGACACAATCGTTCTTGCTGGAGTCAAGTTCCAGATCATGCAGCCATATCCGGACCGACCAAATCAAGGCGGTTTGATGTGTTCGGCTGATGTTCGCCCCATCGCAGGAAGAAACTGGGAAGCAGGACCTCCCAGCCCTGAGGCAATCGAGCTCGGTAGAGTGGTCGATAGGGGAATCAGGGAATCCGGTTGTATTGACGTCGACTCTCTTTGCATAATCCCCGGCGAGAAGGCTTGGCAAGTTATCTTGGACCTCTTTGCTGTATCTGATGATGGAAATCTATTCGATGCCTTTGCACTAGCTGGGATAGCTGCCCTCAGGAACGCCACAGTACCCGCAGAGCGTTTCGAGGTGGGTGAAGATTACGCACTATCTGTTTCCAAGACGCCTATCATGTGTTCATACCACAAGGTTGGTGGACGCTTTGTATACGATGCCAGTTCAAGAGAGGAACTCGGAGGGGATGAGAGGATCCACATCACCCTTGGAGACGATGACAATGTCCATTCACTTCAGAAGGGTCTAAAGGGAATTTTCTCAGCGGAGGAATTCGCAGAAATCATGGCTAACGCCCAGGAAAGGACCAAGGAACTCAGAAAGATAGTAGATTCAATGTAGGTTAAATTATGGCTAAGAGAACTCAGAAGGCAGGAGCAACTGCAAGATTTGGCGCTAGGTACGGCGTGAGCGTAAGACGTAGGGCAGGTTCCGCACTTTCAAAGAAATCAAGGAAGTACACTTGCCCCAGTTGCCACTACGCGAAGGTAAGGAGGAAGGCAGCAGGAATTTGGGAATGCAGGAAGTGTGGACACACATTCTCTGGGGGTGTCTGGGAGCCTTACACAAGGGCTAGCGACGCCAATAAGAGGATAGTCAGGAGATCCCTTGAAGGGGCCACAGCCACTGATATGACTGTAATCGCCCAGCAGGCGGCTCTTGATTTCGAGAGGAAGCTTTCCGAGAGAGACTCAGATGGATCAACAGAAGAGGAATGAGTCGGTTTCACTGGAGTTGCTATTGAAGCACAGCGATTCCGGACCACTCTCCTCTTCACTAATAACAGAAGCCGAATTCTCACAAAATGGCAGCGAGATTTCCCTAATTCTGACAACAAACTCCTTCAGTGACATCCGGGCAAGGTGGAACTCAATAATGAGGGCATTGATTGCATCCGAGCAGTCCCTCGAAGCAACCGACGGGGGCGATTAGAATCAGCGAGGAAGTATCAACCGAAGAAATTCAGTCTCTAGCTAGAGAATTGCAGATTCTGAGGAACCAGATACAGACAATTTCCTCCCAGTTTTCAGAGTACGGGATAACTGTAGAAGCCCTATCCAAGCAAGACCCAGAACGTCCGGTTTACCGTTCTCTAGGTAATATACTCCTCGAGGTAGATGATCGTGACTCATTGGAATCGGAGTTGAAGGATGCCCAAGAAGCACTTAACGAGCACCTTGGAAGACTAGTCGAGAGAGAGGAAAGTATCCGTAAAAAGTACGAAGAAATGGTCGAGAGCTTCGAGAGGAAGTGAATATTGGGTGGGCAAAAAATTGGCTCCAACAGAAAACAATCATCCCGACTCCCTACTATTCCAATCATTATTGTCAGTAGGAAATACGGAGAAAGCATTGGAACTCAGTGAGAAGATACTGGAAAAATCAAGGAATCTTGAAGATAGGGATTTTGAGACAGAGGCTTGGATTAGGATGGAAAGGTCCCTATTGGGGGCTGTCGCAACCGAAAACGTGGGTAACGAGCTACGTTGGTGTGTCGACCGACTCGCCTCCATTAGCCCCGGTTCGCCTTTGCATGGCCTCGCCCTGCTAAACCTTGCATCTTGGCATCGAAATTCCAATGAACGAATGATGGCCTTAGTGACGCTTGCAGATATTTCATCGGAAGCGGGCCATCCTGTGGAATTGATCGGTCTTTCGCGTCTAGAGTCTGGTAGGATACTCTCATCGATCGGCGACCTTGAACCTGCAATGAGGCACCTTTGGATGGCAATGAGGAGGCTATCATCATCGGACATGCCTGCCGAAGCTGTGGTTTGTGCCATGGAATGGCTAGACATTGCATTAGACGAAATTGACCCAGATTCTCCAACTATGGATGAGCGGATAGTAGAAGCAAAGCCAAGGGAAAAACCGGGAATGACAACGACCCCATCTAACCCCGACGACATAAAGGAGTCAGTAGAGCTGATATTATCAAACGCGCTAATAGACGTCACAGGTCAGAAGAGAGACGACTTAGGCTTGGTCTTAGATGCTAGCGAAACTATGGAAGAGCCAACATGGAGGGAATCAATAGAAAAAAGGCGAAGTGAGATTCAGGATCCGAGGCTGATAGAAGTACTCCAATCGTGATCGATAATCCGCTCAATCTCGTCATCCCCCCAAGCCGAATTATCTGGTATCTGTAGGCACCAACCAACTTCCTCAATGGCATCATCCAGAGATTTCCACGGTTGTGGGCTAACTGGAATATCTATTTCGACTAGAACCACATGGCCTCCTTGGATTAAATTAGAATCAATTGCCTTTGCAGTACCTAGGACGCTAGTTTCTTCGTAAAGCTCCCTCAATGCCGCTTCCTCCGGAGCCTCCCCTTGGTCGATACTGCCTCCAGGCAGCTCCCACCCTCTAGATCTATTCTTTACCATAATCCAGCAATCTTCTTCTCGGGAAGAAACCGCCCATACAACAACAAAAGTCAACTTATCCCTCCAAATCTTGCAGTATTTCAGACACCTTATCTGCTGCACCGTCAATCCCTTCAGCAACCATTCTTCTTGCAAGAAAGAAAGCCTCAGTGTTTCTCCCATCAGACCTCAGGCTTTCAATCTTTGAGAAGGGGCCATCTTTGCCGTCATCCGCAATTTCTTCAACCTCCGATAATTGATGTGTTTTCGAAAGATTCCCAAGCTTATCGAGAAAGGCAGCCCTGTCCGTGATAGAGGGGGCCCTCCAGGGAACGCCCTCGCCACCATCGACAATTGACCCCATTCTGGACTTGAAACGCTCTATAGCCATTGATTTGGAGAACACACTCTTCGCCTGGTCATAGCAAAGCCAGGCTTCGTCGTACTGCGACCTCCTTTCGTACATCATGCCCAATTCCTCCCACGCCTCGTGATTAATTGGCCTCTGTGCAAGAAGTATCCTAGTCAATTCAAGAAATTCCTCCTCCAAACCTCCTCTTCTGACTCTCTCCAGCCTTCTTGAGAATAGAATATTCGCTCTCTGATCCGAAACATCAAGTCCTTTCAGCCTTTCAGAAAATGACTCCATACCTCGCTCCCTCCTCCCGATCCTTTCCCACCACATGTCAGGGTCTAATGGGTCATTGGAGAAAGCGGCATCCAACATTCCTTCGCAAGAAGATATTATGTTCCTATCCGCCAATTGCTCCATTAAAGCAGGATCCCGGCCTAGAACCGAAAAGAGATCGGCCAGAACGGCCCTAGCCCCTTCAGAATCACTCATCAATACCTTGATTTTGATCAAAATCTTCCAATTCTCTTCATTCGTGAAGTCGTAGAGGACACTTTGCTTTGCGCTCTGTTCGGCCCAGAAGAGATTTTTCTCGTTATCTTCAATTATTCTTAGGAACTTTTCAGCCTGGCTCCTGTATCGGTTCCCCAGACTCCTTCGAGGGTGTTGTAGTGCCTCTGATAGAAAGCCATCTTCTCGCATTAGCCCCTCTCTCACAGAACAGACTCATATGGCGAACGATCAATTCCCGGCTCTATGGTTGCATCCATGCCAATCTTGCTTGTTGTGCCATCTGAAGAACGACTTGGATCCAAACTAGAGCCCTTTTGCCTCGAAAGAATTAGAGTATCCTTATCAGGCTGCCATCGAGTCATTAGGGCCCATTCAACTCTCGATGAATTGGTTACATCGATGTCACTATCAACAACAATTACTTGCTTCATAGATTTATGACCGTCCAATGCTGCTTTAATGGCCTTCATGCCATCGCCACTTTCCTCTGGAATGATTTGGACGACTGATGATAGCCATCCACTTCCGCCATCAGTGAGGTATACGTCAGTACATTTTACAACTTCTGATACTGCTGTTTTGATGGTAGGAGCTCTGGGCATCCCCATCAGAGTCATGTGTTCAACCCCGGCAGGGATAAGTGCGTGGAAAATCGGAGAATTCCTATGGTGAATCTTGTCGTACTTGATTACCGGCTCAAGCCTGACATCATCAACTGTTCCGGTAATGTCCACATAGGGCCCTTCTTCACCTGTGGATGTTGTTATTCTTGCTTCCATTGCATATTCAGAAATCGCCGGCACAACAACGCCATTAGCAAGCTCCACAACTTCTAATCGAGTGCCATACAATCTTTCATGAAGGGCCGCAGCGACTCTCAATTCGTCTAGGGGTTCGTCAAATGACATTGCAGCTGCCAATAGTACTACTGGATCAGGTCCGTTTACTACAGCAATGGGGACCTCATCGTTTTCTTCCTGAGCATTATTGACCATTGTTCTCAGATGTCGGGGGACTAGTCTAACACAAGTGGAATCCTCGTCCCTAACCAATTGCCTGTGGAATGAGGTGTTTCGTATTCCTCCATATTGTGCAATTATTATCGATGCAGACTGATACCTGCCGCCATCTTCTCTATAGTGCCAAGGAATTGGAAGCCCCAATAAATCAGGTTCAGCTATTGTATTATCAAAAACGGGTGCATTTGACCTGTCAATCATCATCGGCTCTGCGGGATTTTCCATTGCCCAAGATAGTATGTCTATCAGTTCTCCCGGCTCTACTTCGAATGCTTCACAAAGCCTCTGCCGAGTAAGTATGTTAATCGCTGCCCTGTGTCCTGGAGCCTCAATAATATCACTGAACAGTATAGACTGGTTTCCCGATGCTTCAGACTCTTCCCGCATGCCAAAATTGACGCTAACAGACGAATCAATTACACGACTTCCGTCAACAAGTTCCCTGAATCCCACAATATGCCCCGGAAAACTAAGCCGCTTGAATGTTAGGCTTACATTAGTTCTCACAGCACGATTCTGCAACATGGTCCTCCCGTCAGTCTCATAAATGGATGGCAGGTCGCCGAGCCGTCATTTTGAGGTGTATACTTGGGGCGAGGTCTATTTTCTGGTTCGAAGATGAAGTCTGATCGTAAGAGATACAGGTGGAAGGAGAGGCAATTCCGAAACAGACAAGCCAAGAGAAAGCAAGGCGGCGTTCTGAAACACGACCCCCTGAGGGGCAGTCCTCAGGCAAAGGGAATCGTCATCGAGAAGGTCGGCTTCGAGGCCAAGCAACCAAACTCCGCAATCAGGAAGGCAGTCAAGATTAGCCTGATTAGGACTGGAAACAGGCTAACTGCATTCGCACCCGGTGACGGTGCAATTTCATTCATCGATGAACATGACGAGGTGATGGTCGAAGGAATCGGAGGTAGCAAAGGGCGTTCCTATGGTGACCTTCCCGGTGTCAGGTACAAGGTAATCAAGGTCAATGGCGTTTCACTAGACGAAATGGTTAGGGGCCGCAAGGAGAAACCAGTTCGCTGAGGTGCTTTCAAATGGACGATTCAGAAAATAGCGTCGAGACTGAAGTCGAGACTGAGAATTCCGAGGCCCCTATTGCCGGCATTGGCACGATGGTTTTTGGAAAGTGGGATGCAAGTGAGGTAGTTTGCAGCGATCCAGGAATCTCCCGATATGTCAACTTGAAGATGATCGGCGCACCTCATACGGGCGGCCGTCACGCCAATGCATGGTTCGGGAAGCAAGATCTATCCGTGACTGAGAGATTCATCAATAATCTGATGCGATCAGGCAAGTACAGCGGAAAGAAGCAATACTGTGCCAAGTCTCTGGATGAGGCATTTGACAGAATCAATGCTAAGAGTGGTGAAAACCCGCTTCAGAAATTCATCGATGCAATCACTGAAGCAGCACCTTGTGAGGAGACTACGAGAGTAAGAATTGGTGCAGTGAGTCAGCCCAAGGCAGTCGACTCTTCACCAAGCAGAAGGCTCGACGTGGCACTTAGAAACCTTGCAATCGGTTCTGCTTCTGCAACAATGAAGAGCAAGAAGTCGCTAACTGAAGGAATCATCTCAGAGATCTCGAAGGCAGCAGAGGGCGACGTCAATTCCTTCGCAGTAGGGAAGAGGCATGAAGTGGAGCGAATCGCAGCCTCTGCCCGATGAGTCCATTTTTATGCCACATTAATCCCATTCCCTGAAACTGCTCAATTGTCTTTATGAACCGTTTTCAGGTCGGAAAAAATACTGGATGAGAATATGGGTCGTAAGGAAGACAACATTAAGCGCGCTACAGAGGTAATGCACATTCGTGAGCGAATAAGGAATCTGGCCATCGCTGCCCACATCGACCACGGTAAGACCACACTATCCGACAACTTGATCGCGGGGGCAGGAATGATGTCCGAAGAGTTAGCAGGAAAATCACGAGTATTGGACTTCGATGATCAAGAAAGCGCTCGAGGAATCACAATCAATGCAGCCAGCGCATCCATGGTGCACGGGGTAAATGGAGAAGACTACCTGATCAACCTGATCGATACACCAGGTCACGTAGATTTCGGCGGAGACGTTACTCGAGCAATGAGGGCTGTAGATGGGTGCATTATACTAACCTGTGCGGTAGAGGGTGCAATGCCTCAAACTGAGACTGTAGTCAGGCAGGCCCTGAAGGAGAAAGTGCGACCAGTCCTGTTCATCAACAAGGTAGACCGACTGATCAACGAGCTCCAGGTGACTCCAGAGGATATGATGGCAAGGTTCCAAGAGCAAATTAAGAAGGTAAACGACCTGATTCGGACCTTCGCACCTGAACAGCACAAGTCGGATTGGCAAGTTGATGTCGCCAAGGGCACAGTTGCCTTCGGTTCTGCATATCACAATTGGGGCATCACCGTTCCATTTATGCAGAAGACCGGGGTAAACTTCACTCAGATTTTCGAATTCTGTAACAACGAGCAACAGAAGGAGCTGGCCAAGAAGGCACCAGTGCACGAAGTATTGCTCGATATGGCCGTGGAAAAACTTCCATCACCATTGATCGCTCAAGAATACAGGATTCCAAACATCTGGCAGGGCGATCTTGATTCGGAAGTAGGCAAGACCATGGTCAATTGCGACGCCGATGGTCCACTTTCGCTGATGATAACGAAGATTTGGATGGATCCTCATGCAGGAGAGGTGGCCGTCGGAAGAGTATACTCGGGCACAATAAAGCAGGGAGAGACAGTATGGGCTAGCGGAGCCGGCAAGGCTGAGAGAGTTCAGCAGGTTAGCATGATGGTGGGTGGTGATAGGATCCAGGTCCCAGGAGTATCCGCGGGGAACATTGCTGCACTAACTGGTGTGAGGAGCGCGGCTGCGGGCGTCACAATTTCAAGGGACAAGGACGAGACGCCCTTCGAGGCGATTAGGCATTACTCAGAACCAGTAGTTACGGTAGCGATTGAGCCGAAATCAATGAAGGATCTCCCCAAATTCATCGGAGCATTACGAAGTTTGGCGAAATCAGACGCGTCCCTTTCCGTAGATACAAACCATGAGACGGGTGAGGCACTACTCTCTGGGATGGGAGAACTACATCTAGAGATTACGATTTACCGACTTGAGGAGGAACAGGGAATCAAGGTAAACCAGAGTAATCCTATAGTGGTTTACAGGGAATCCATAGGGAGTGACAACAAGGGTAGGGCCTTCGAGGGTAAGTCCCCAAACAGACACAATAGATTCTATGTGGAGGTAGAGCAGCTACCAGAGAATGTAATCAGTGCATTGAGGGAAGGCGATCTTGGAGATGGGCCAGTTAGAACAAAGGACGCCAAGGAGGTCGGCAATAAGTTCGGCGAGCTTGGAATGGATAAGGACCTGATGAGGAAGATATACGCCATCAATGCCACTACCGTTCTCGTCAACGATACAAAGGGAATACAGAACCTACATGAAACGAGGGAGCTGATTATCGAGGCATTCAACGATGTTTGTAAGAAGGGACCAATAGCCGACGAGCCATTGACGGGAGTTATGGTTAGACTAGTTGACGCAAAGTTACACGAGGACGCCATTCACAGAGGACCTGCTCAGACAATACCAGCAGTAAGGAATGCAATTAAGGGTGCACTATTGCGGGCCAATTCGGTTCTATTCGAACCGATACAGAAAATTAGAATCGACGCCCCCACAGAATGGGCCGGGGGGATTACCAGGCAATTGATTACTCGAAGAGGAGTAATTGAAGACATGCCCGTAGAAAACGATGTTACTTGTGTGATTGGAAAGATGCCTGTCGCCGAATCATTCGGATTCTCCAATGACATAAGGGCTGCAACACAAGGTAGGGCAGTTTGGAATACTGAGAATGCCGGATATGATCAGGTTCCGCCAGAACTATTCCATAAGATAGTTGGAGAAATTAGACAGAGGAAGGGCCTCAAAGAAGATATCCCGGGAGAGGCCCAATACACAGATTGATTAGCTGATTCTAATCAATTGGAAGTCAGTCAACTCTCTAAGGATATCAACTGCTTGCGAACTAGGTAGTTTGTCTAGGCAGTCGTGAGCCAAGGTGTGATGATGCATAGCCCTGCTTCTTGCATACTCGATCGATCCCGAACTCTCCAATTCAGATACTGCCTTGGATAGTTTTTCAGAATCTGAGTTGCCTGAGCCAAAGACGCTATCGAAATTTGATAAATCACACTCGCTATTCTTTGCATGTATTGCAATAAGCGTCATTTTTCCCTGAACTATGTCAGAACCAGCTGGCTTCCCCAGAGTCTCAGTGTCTCCAGTAATATCGATCAAATCATCCATTAATTGGAAGCACAGTCCTAGATTTAGACCCCATTCTGCCATATTATTCACTTCTTCTTCATCAGCATTGGATAGTATAGCCCCTGTTCTGGCACAGGTCTCAAACATCGCACTAGTCTTGCCCGCAATCATATTGATGTAGTCTTGTTCGGAGACATTGTCCCGAGACTCAAATTCAATATCCTCTTGCTGCCCCTCTGCAACCTTTCTTACCATCTCACCGATAGATCGAATAAGATGGCTTAGACGACCATCAGGAATTTCTTCTGACTCTGCCAGTATCTCGAATCCTACCGCCAGCATCGCATCTCCAGCATTGATAGCCGTCGCATCGTCATATTCAACATGGACCGCATCAAGACCCCTCCTAATGGGATCTTGGTCGATGATATCGTCATGGATTAATGTGAAGTTGTGTATAATTTCAATTGATGCACCTAGTGTGTAGTGACCTGCATTTGCGCTACCTAAAGCCTCTCCAACAAGTCGGGGAAGAATGGCTCTAAGCCTCTTCCCACCTCCTTTGAACAGGTGAGTCATAGCGCCATGAAGATTACTCTGCTCCATTTTTCCTAGGCTCTCCATTATCTCCCCTTCAACCAGTTCTCGGTGGTTAGAGAGCGCATCTAGAAGAGCCTGCCCGGGTTTAACTGACCCTCCATCCATGTCTACTTCCCCACAGTAGATTATTTCCTTATTTATCGAACTTCTCATGACATTTGGGTCACAATCGTTAGGGATGGCAAATTTCTCCCAAATTAATCTGAACCACGGGGCAACGACCTCATTCGCCCAATCTCCACTTCCACTCATCATTTTGCTAATTTCTGATGAATCAGCCCAGAGGACATCTGAGATTTCATTTTCATTATGATTAACTTCAGTATCCGCCTGAACTACCATTATGTGATCTATTTCCCTCTCAATCCAATCTTTGTCCCACCTACATGAATATTCCATCCTCCCTATGTGGTGGAAAGACCAGGCGCCAGTAATTCGCACCGGTATTCCTAGCTCTTGGTCAAGTTTCCTTCTAGCGGCATTCTCTACTCCATCCGAACCATCGTTTTCTGATTTCATATCCAGAGGGTGACTACAGCAACTGTTCGCCCAAACTCCTGGAAATGTAATTTTCTCAGCCGATCTTTTCTGCACTAATAGCCGACCCTTTGAATCAAAAATTAGTACGCTGAAAGCACGATGCCTAATTCCGCCATCTCTGTGGCAGGCATGCTTCGTCTCAGAACCTATGACATTATCCTGTTCGTCTACAACCAGGCACATTTCAGCCATCATCTCTGACTGAATCTCATCATGTTCTCCTAAGTCGCCGATTTCAGGGGCCATTAAGACACATGGGGAAGTGATGTGTATATGAAGACTCAACTGTTCAGAATCTTTGTTCCTATGGTTTCTCCAGATGTCATTATTTCAAGAACCCTATTCGGTTCTCTACCATCAATTATCCACACCTCGTCGACTACTCTTGCAATCTCAAGAGCCCTGTCTATTTTCAACCCAATTCCCCCTGTGACGTCGATATCAACATCATGCCTACCATTAATTTTCGTATTAGGCCCCAAATGAGTAATCAATTCAGAACCACTTTCATCCGGAGGGCCGGTCAAAACACCATCCGAATCACCAATCAAGAAAATGCTATGAGTGACTTCTAATTCAGTTGACAAACGTAACATCAAATCGTCTCCTGACAATATCCCGAACCTGGATTCATCGTCAGTATCAACAACGTCCCCAAATGTTACTGGTATAGGATCAATAGATCCCCTCTCGAATACTGAAATATCTCCCTTAAAACGCGCTCCAGTACCTTTGGCCCAGTCAGAGGGTGGATGGCCACTACATTCCAAACCCCTTTCTGCCATTTTTTGAATGACCAGTCCATTCAATTCCCTCATATCGGAACGAATCTCCCTAACTGCTCCCCACTGCTCTTCCTCTTCATGAATATTCAATCCATTTGCAATCTCCCATTTCTTCGCCAGGAGATGTCCAAATGAGCCAGCTCCATGGACCAGTATTATTGAAGCCCCAAGTTCAGAAATCGAACTTAGTGAATCGACCACCTTTTCAACTGCCTTTTCATCGAATTTCTTCATAGAACCCTTGTCAGTTATTAGTCCGCCGCCTAATTTTATTGCCACCCTGGGTGCCATTTCTAACCCCAAGGTCAAGAGACACGTATTCTAACATTTTCAAATCACAGCATACAGTTTAACGCATAGTGCTCACTGGAATTAATGTGGTTGACACAGCCGAACTTGAAAGATTCCAGAGGTGGCTGCAGTCTGAACTAGCAATCGCTTCTTCAATTGAAGACACAACTGATAGAGACCGAAGACTGCTCCAAATTGAGATTGCCATATCTGAGGTGGTTCGCTATCGAGAGGTACTAAGTAGCCTGGAAAAAAACTCCTCTTCTCCGTTCGTAGAAAGGGATTCGGCTGTCAGAGAACAGAACAATGCCGATGTAAAACCGGTTACGAAAACCGGCGAGTGCCATTCTTGCGGGGCAGAAAAGATCAGTGATCTGCAGTTTTGCCCAGTATGCGGTGAGTTCTGACTACTCTTCTTCTGCCCACATTTCCCTTAGCAAGGAGAGCTCTGGATCGTCTTCACCTACTATTGACAAATACTCTGCAGAAACGCTATCAGTGAGGAAAACGGTAACTCCAGCATGCCAAATTGTCTCTCCCGAAGCAACCATTCTTGCTGTATCAACTTCAATGATAGTGGGGTCATTGTGGTGGACCCTTCCAGCCTCTGCTGCATACCTGATAGAAGCCGAGAGATGAACGTGGGAGCGATCCCCGGGGCTTATTCCTACTTCGACAAGATTCTCGGACTCAGCCGGATCACATGGATAGTAAAGTGAATCTGGGATGTCATTCGAGGGGAGGTCCAACTCGATTTCCACAGTGTGGCCGTAAGTTGCACGCATCATATTACCTCGAACTTCATACCTGCCCTTGGTATCAGTTTCAGAAATTGCCCTAAGGTGGTGCGGCCTTAGCCAATGCTGTGGTCTCCTGCCCCCATCCTTGAATTTCCTAACAATATCTCTGACATCTATCCAACCGTTGATGTCCATTTCTAAGTCGAACTTCTCCGGCGCGTGCCTAAGCACAAGTGCCAGCTTCCTTGCCATGCCATCCCTTTCTCTAGTGCTCAAGATGAACTTGCCCTCAGAGTTGCATGCAGGACAAAGATCGTCATCGGAAAAATATCCGTGCATCGAGCATTCCCTAATCATGTGCTCACCTCGATGACGATTATTCAAGAACCCCTCGGTCATTAGATGAACCGTCTTCCCGGGAACCGTTATGGGCCAGACTCCCGAGGAGGGCTTGTGCGGTCAGTAATTGTCGATTGGCGTAGGTCCCCATTTACAAAGGCACACCGGGGCGCTCTGTCGACCGAAAGGCCCGATGACTATGCCGGACAGGTTATTCGAGAACTCATGCACCACTCGTCCATTGGAGCTATTGAAATCGACGACATTATCGTAGGTTGTGCTTATCCCGAGGGAGAACAAGGTTACAACATCGGTCGTCTGATGGCATTCCTTGGGGGTTTTCCCCCAGAAGTTCCCGGGTCTACAATAAACAGACTATGTGGTTCATCAATGCAGGCAATTCTTACGGCATCGGCGCAGATTTCTGCGGGTTGGGGGGATTGCTTCTTGTGCGGGGGGATTGAGTCCATGTCCAGGATCAAAAGAAGAGGATTCAACTGGAGCCCGAACCAGGCATTGGAGAAAGAATTCCCCCACGCGTACATAAACATGGGAATTACCGCTGAAAATGTTGCAGAACTATATGGCATCTCCAGAGAAGAACAGGAAGAATTCGCTCTAGAATCCCATCTCAAGGCAGTAAAGGCCGATTCAGAAGGTAATTTATCCGATGAGTTAGTTCCCATATCTTCCAAAGGAAGAGAAATTACTCAAGACGATTGCATTAGGCCAGATTCCAGCCTTGAATCAATGTCAAACCTAAAACCAGCCTTTGTCGAAGGGGGCTCAGTTACTGCAGCAACATCATCCCCACTTACTGACGGAGCAGTATTCTCACTTATTTGTAGTGAGGAGTTTGCAGAATCGCATTCGCTTAGTCCAATTGCCGCAATAGTTTCCGGGGCAGTGACTGGCTGCGATCCCGAATTAATGGGCCTTGGACCAATATCTTCAACCAAACTAGCCCTAGAGAGAGCTAGTTGGGACGCTTCTGACGTAGATGTATTCGAATTAAATGAGGCGTTTTCCTCTCAGAGTATTGCCTGCATTAGGGAGTTAGCATTGAATCCAGATATCGTAAATATTGATGGTGGCGCTCTAGCAATAGGCCATCCGCTCGGTGCTTCGGGGGCAAGAATAACTTGTAAAGCCGCAAGCATATTACAAAGAACAGGTAAACAAAGGGCAATGGCTTCTATGTGTATAGGCGGGGGAATGGGCATTTCCATAGCCCTCGAAGCTTTGTGATGATATCGACGCACTCATCAATGACCCACCAATAGCAAGTACGTGAGTGAGGATACCGGCGTCACCGTTCAAGGTCCTAGCCTTGACGGAAAAAGAGTCATTCTGGCCGTATCCGGGGGAATTGCTGCAACCGAGTCAATTAAGTTGGCAAGGGAGCTAAGAAGGCATGGAGCAGCTGTTCATCCGATAATGAGTAAGTCTGCAGAGAAGATCATCTCGCCCCTTGCGTTGTCTTGGGGTTCAGGCGACGAAGCAAAAACCGAATGGGATCCAGAAATGTCGCAATTGAGTGACTTTGATGGCCTGATACTAGCTCCTGCTACACGAAATTCAATTGCTAAATTCACCCTTGGTTTACTTGATTCGCCAATGATGATGGCTCTTTCTGCAGCAGCCGGCCGAAGAATCCCAATGATGTTTGTACCATCGATGCATAATGACTTATTTCATGACGCGGTAACAACAGAACTAATTTCATCCTTGGAGGAACTAGGAGTGGAAGTTTTGTTGGATGAACCATCTGAGGGAAGGATGAAACAACCCAGTGCGACAAAAATTGTTGCACAATTCTGCAATCTAACAAATCGGGGACTGGAAAATCGCAAGAGGGTCGCCGTTACACTGGGGGGTAACGTCGCACCCATTGACTCAGTCCGCAGTATCGTGAACATTTCCACCGGTAGAACTGGCTGGGCAATAGCAGAGCATCTGCATAGAATGGGGCATGATGTGGTATGCTTGGCTGGCCATACGTCGGAAAATCCCGAATTTCCACTACCCGACGTAAGATTCTCCGAATCTCCCGGGGGGATGCTGGATGAATCAATACATCTTGCAAAATCTAATACAGAACCAGAATTCTGGGTACATGCAGCCGCAGTATTGGACTATGAGCCCGAATACAGCGATGGAAAAATGCCCAGTGGCGCGGATAACTGGAACATCAAACTCCAGCCAACAAAGAAACATCTGCAAGTACTAAAGGAACATGTCGAAGGATCAAGAAGAATTGGATTCAAGCTAGAGGTGGGAGTGGATGAGGAAACACTGATTTCAAAATCTAAGAATCTAATATCCGACAACGATCTAGTAGCAGTAGTTGCCAATCTCCTGGATGAGGTAAACGGGCATTCCAAGAATAGGTGTAGGATAGTATTCTCCAATGGTGCCGTGGAAAAAATCCAGGATTTGTCAGCATTGTGCCACACAATTGAGGGCATTGTAGCTTCAAAATAGATTCTAGCTAAAACGAATCATTCAAGCACTAATCCATATGGCAAAGGAACGTGGCGAATCATTCTAGGGCTAAGAGAGGCATCCCGTCCAAGTCAGATTTCAATTCATGGTACCCTGCGATCGTCGAGATAGCCGACCTCGTCGATAAGAGATACCCAATCAAGGGGATGGATGTATGGAAACCATACGGACTTTCCGCAATGGGCCTAATTGACCAATTGGCCAGAGGGGAGATGTCGCGCACTGGGCATCACGAGTATCGTTTTCCTCTTTTGGTTCCTGAGGGCCTACTAGACAAAGAGAACAAACTAGTTTCTATGCTGAAGGCTGCACGCGAGGCTGGCGTTGATCCATCCGAATTAAGGATCGATGAAGAGGAATCAGGATTCAAGAAAGAAGTTTACTGGGTAACTCATGGTGGAGAAAATAAATTGGAGATTCCAATGTTCCTGAGGCCAACTTCTGAGACTCCCATGTATACAATGTTCTCTCTGTGGGTCAGGAGTCATGCAGATTTGCCATTGAAGACATTCCAGATTGTTAACACCTTCCGGTACGAGACAAAGCAAACTCGATCCTTCATCAGAGTTAGGGAGATTCACTTCTTCGAGGCTCATACGGTGCATGCCGATCAGCATGGGGCAGATATGCAGATTCAGGAGGATGCAGAAATGGTCCAGAGGATAATGCATGATCTCTGCCTACCCTCTTTGGTCTCAAAGAGACCTGTCTGGGACACCTTCCCGGGGGCATGGTACACCAAGGCTGCAGACGTTGTGATGCCCAATGGAAGGACTTTGCAGGTGGCGACATACCATCACTATAGGGATCAATGGGCCGATGCCTTCGATCTTTCATACGAAGATCCTAACGGGGAGACAAAAATGTGCCACCAAACAACATTCGGAATGTCCGAGAGGCTATTGGGAGCCGTCGTAGGGATGCACGGGGACGATAAAGGCCTGATAATGCCACCATCTATAGCCCCATTCCAAGTTGTTGTGATGCCTGTGGCATCCCACGCAGACAGCAATGTAATTCCAGCTGTCGAGTCCTTAGCTGCAGACCTAAATGCCAGCGGACTTAGGGCAACAGTCGATTCGAGAGATGTTAGACCCGGTGTGAAGCACTATGATTGGGAGATCAAAGGGGCTCCCATTCGTGTTGAGCTAGGTCCGAGGGACCTAAAATCGGGCAATTGCATTGCTACTCTGAGGACTGGGGGCAAGATCGAGGTTGATTTGGATTCCGCGCCTACGAAAATTAGGGAATTGCTATCAGAGGTCTCCGATGAACTTAGAAAAAGGGCTAATTCGGTAGTTTCTTCCCTTGTTAGGGAATTCCCTATCGAGGATCTAGATTCCAAAGTAGAAAACAAATCCCTAGTTAGCGACGGGATTGTTTACGAAATCGCTTTCGATGGAAACGACTCCGATGCTGAGACTCTTGAGAAGAAGACAGGGTTGACATTACTGGGAGAATGCGATGAATCGTTTGAAGTACCGAGGAAATGCTTGGTGACTGGCAAAAATACTACAAAGAAACAGTACATTGCTAGGATGTACTAGTTCTTCTTCTTTGAAAGTAAACCGAAGACAGAAACGATAGTGAAAATTACAATTAGAACCAGGTCACCGACGAGTATCTCGCTCATTGGCTTGACCCAAGAGTCGACCTCATGCAAACGTTCGTAGGTATAACCTTCTGTCCATACTACTTTCGTCTGCCCGTAATCGTCGCTGCAGATCTGCCTCATGTTAGCTACTCCAACATTACACAGAGCAGCTCCCATGCCTATTGCCATATTGAAAATCGTTACTACGATCCCAAAAAAGCCAGTCAGGAAAACAAACCAGCGTCTGCGCGACCTAACTCCAACATCCATGCCCTTCATTTCAGAGATGTCCGGAAGGAAATCAGGGAGGCTAACGTCTTCAGAAATCAACCCAAAATCTTCAACAGATTCCAAGGATCCAATTTCTGGTGCTTGGACCCCCAGCTCTTCTAGAGCCTCGGAACCGTATATCCTTTCTGCCATGGAATAGAGAGCAGCATCATCCTCTATTTCGACGGGATCTATATCGCCTTCTAGAAGTCGCCTAACAGCCTCTGGGTCGGGCATATGAAGAATTCTCGGCATCATGGGACGTATCAAATGAACCCCATTTAGGACTCGCTCAAGAGGAGTTTTTCCTGTTTATGGCTTTTCTCGCCGCATCACAAATCGATTCACTCGTCAAATCCAACTCTTCCATTAGATCCGATGTGCTGCCACTTTCTCCAAATCTGTCCCTGACCCCAACCATCTCCAATGGGATCGGATTGTTCGTAGATATCCACTCTGATATTGCGCTCCCTAGGCCTCCAAATACCGAGTGATCCTCGGCAGAGACAATGCATCCACAACTTTCTGCAAGTGTTGAGAGTAATGATGTATCTAGTGGTTTAATTGTGTGCATGTCGACCACGGTGCAATTGACACCCTCATTGGAAAGTGCCGATGCTGCATTGCGAGCCTGCTCTACCATCACTCCGCATGCAATTAACGCTACATCTTCTCCTTCTTCTAGGACCGACCCAACTCCAATTCTCAAACCCATTTTACTTTGGTCATCATACATTCTGGGGACTTTGTTTCTTGCTGTCCTCATGTAAGATGGGCCCGAGTAATCCAATAGCTGGACAGTCAGCTCCTCTGCAGATAAATCATCACATGGGTGTATGACAGTCATTTTAGGTATCGTTCGGTAAATGGATAAATCTTCTATTGACTGGGCGCTGCTTCCATCAGTGCCTGTATGTATGCCGCCATGACTTCCACATATGTGCACCTTTAGCCCCGGTCTTGCAATTCCGTTGCGGACCTGCTCGAATGCCCTTTCGGTGAAAATCGCGAATGTACTTGCAAAGGGGACCTTTCCGGAGGCGGCCATTCCAGCAGCAACGAGCATCATATTTTGCTCTGCAATGCCCATCGACACGGTCCTCTCCGGGTACTTTTCACGAAAATGACATGATTTCGTTGACTTTCCCAGATCCGCCTCTAATACTACTACACGAGGATCATCTGATAGCCTGAGTAGTGCCTTTCCATATCCATCGCGGGATGCCCCTCCACTTGATGGAGCACTCATGATAATTCCTCCAAGGCAGTTTCCAGCTCCTTATCATTCGGGGCCTTCCCGTGGAAATCGGGATTGTCCTCCATGAATGAAACTCCTTTGCCCTTAGTAGTGTTTGCAATAATGGCAATAGGCCCCGAATCAGCGTTTTCAGTCCAGTGTAAAACCTCCACTAGTTCAGCCATATCGTGTCCATCTACCTCTCTGACATTCCATCCAAAAGACTCGAATTTAGACCCTATATCTCCAATTTCCATTTGAACTTCCATAAAGTCATCGTTCTGAATTCTGTTCCTATCAACTATCACTCGTAGATTATTCGCATTGTGATAATTTGCCGCCATCACCGCCTCCCAAACTTGCCCTTCCTGTGTTTCCCCATCACCAAGCATAACCCAAATCCGCCTTTCGCTGGAATCCATTCTGGCCGATAAAGCGCAGCCGAGCCCGAACGACAAGCCCATTCCAAGACTACCAGCGGAGAAATCTACACCGTCCGTCCAATTCATATCTACGTGACCCTGACAAGCCGAGCCCATAGTTCTGAATGACATAATATCGCTTTCTTCGAGAACCCCCATCTGATGCAGAAGCGCATACATCGCAGGACTTGCATGCCCCTTGCTCATCACAAACCTGTCTCGATCATCCCAGTCGGGGTTGCTCGTGTCGAACCTCATGCTCGTCCCATATAGGGCCACCATGCTGTCAATTGCAGATAGAGAGCCACCTGGATGGCCAGACTTTGCTGCATGTGTCATCTTAACGATATCAATTCTGCATAGCCTCGCCATCTCTTCTAGTTCAGCAATTTTGTCTTGCGCGGCTTCGCCCACGTAAGAAAATTCTGAGTAGGGCTATTGATAGTTTTCAATGGCATTTCCAAACTATCCAGTAGAGTGATTCAAATCATACCATTTACCCGCATTGGTCAGAGATGCTAATCCAACCCAAATCAGAGGAAGATTGGCGTACTGTTTTGTCCAATGTTCCAATTCCACTTTCCGTGAAAAACGACTCGTTACTATCACATTCACTCGAAACTCTAATTGAAGGGGGAAGGATTGCAAAGGACGTCGGCTCCGATTTACACAGGCATTCTGACTTGCCCGGTCTTACTGCATTAGCACGGATGATCAAACAATCCAGATTTGGGGATCGTGTATTCTTTAACGAAAACCTCCATGTTAACACCACGAACATCTGTACTCTAGCTTGCCGTTTCTGTGCCTTTAGAAAGGGATCAAGGCATAGTGAAGCTTACTCTCTTTCAGCGGAGGAGTTCGTTTCAAGGATCGAGCCATATCGAGGAGTAATTGATGAGGTTCATGCTGTGGGTGGATTGCATCCAGAATGGACGATTGACAATTACTTGGAAATTTACGAGATGACAAAGAGGCGCTTCCCAGAAATTAGCATCAAGTCACTTACTGCAGTAGAAGTGAAGCATATTGCCTCTAGATCACAGCTTTCGATTAGGGAGACTCTCAAGAGGATGCATGACTCAGGGCTAAATTCTCTGCCTGGGGGAGGGGCTGAGATATTGGTTGATTCGATCAGGGATCGGATATGTATGGGCAAGGAGAAGTCTTCTGAATACTTGGAGATACACGCGATTGCTCACAAAATGGGTATTCCGACGAACTGTACAATGTTATTCGGCACCATCGAGTCCATCGAGGATAGGATGACGCACTTCGACTTGCTCAGGACTCAGCAGGACTCCTCTGGAGGTTTCCAGTGCTTCGTACCTTACCCATTCCTAGAGGACAATACCCGACTCCCCGAGGCCAAGCTTGCATCGGGTGAGGAAGTAATCAGAGTAATCGCATTATCTCGAATAATGTTGGATAACATTCCACACATCAAGGCTTACAGGATGAACATCGGGGACCATCTGGCTTCGATAGCAATCAATTCTGGTGCCGATGACATCGATGGGACTGTCGGCCACGAGGAGATAATGCATGTCGCTGGGAGCACCACGAGTGTTGATTATGATAGAGATAAGCTAGCTCGTTTAATTGAGTCATCTGGTCAGGAGCCAGTGAAAAGGGACTCTACATATTCACGATTCGAGACCATTGCTTCTGATCCAGTAAAAGCATCGAAGGCACTTCCAATAATAGGTCAGTGAGCGCATGTCCTGGAAAAGGGTTCTCGGCAGAGTTTCTTTCATCAATTGTGACCCAATTTTCCATTCAATAGGGCCCAATTGGCAGATTCTGTCAGCGCCGCCTTCGTGGTTAACGGGGCATTTGCTCAGGAGGGATTGCATTTCAGCACCCATTCCAGCAGCTGACTATGCAACTAATTGCAACGAATTGGGGTTATTAAGGGACATTGGAATAGTTGGCCGAGAGTCTGTTGGTTCAGTGATTCTTTTCGGTAACAGATCCCTTGAGTCTATGCGTGACATCGCTCTGCCTTCTGACTCATCTACATCTAACCTGCTCATGAAGTGGATCTTGGGCCAACGGGGCTTAGACCCTAAACTGACTCCCATGGGTCCAGACATTGAAACTATGTTGGAGGAATGCGATGGGGCGCTAATTATTGGTGACCGAGCATTATCCGCGGCACTCAACAACCCCGAATTAGTTCGAATGGACTTAGGCAGTGAGTGGACAAAGATTACTGGACTTCCGATGGTTTTCGGAGTATTTGCAGTCAGAAAGGACTCCCCGTCAGGATTTGTCAATGAAGCCAGAGAATCAATGCTCAGGAGCTACAACTTATTCTTGGATGATGAGGTCACCAAGGCAGCAGTAGCTTCCATTGCGTCTCAGAAGATTGCGATCCCTGAACATAGGATAGTAACATACTTCGAATCTGAAGTTTCGAACATACTGGACGATTCCTCCATCGAAGGTCTGCAAATATTCCTTGACGAAGTTTGCCAGATGAAGTCAGACGCAAGTTGGTTCGAATCAGCTTAATCTGAGTAGTCTAGCCTATCACTAGAAACCCAATTCATGAGATCAATTGCAACTTCGCAGGATTCCGCGACAACAATCTCATCATCTTCTGCGAACTTCTCCAGTGTAGACATCGCGACTCTGTTCCCAATCGCACCCAGAGCCTCTGCTGCCTCATGCCTCACCATGACATCCTCTCCCAAGTCCTCCAATCTGTTGATTAGATGTGGAACAGCATGGTCATCTTGCATCTGCCCTAATACGTATGCGATTTCATGCTTCAATAGTGCCGATGATGAGTCAAAGGCAGCAGCCAAGGCATCCACGGAGTCCTTTCCGCCAATGTTCCTCAGAGCGAATAAGGCCCTCATCCGTTGGAACATCCTCTCTTCTTCGTTGCACAAACTCGCCCTAAGCTTCTCTACGGCCAGACCGTCACTGGCGGGTGCAGGATCAACCGAACCGAACTCGCTTACATCTGGCCTTTCGGTCACTACTCATCAGCCCCAATAAATTCCAATCCCCTCGCATCAAAGCCAGTTTCCACTAGGCCGACTTCCTGGCCCTTTTCGAGAAATAGCCTAACAGCCTCACGGCCTTCTTTTCCATAGTCAATCGTCCTTTCGTTCACATACATCCTGACGAACTCCTCGTTTGTATCCTCATCGATCCCTCTTCCCCACTTAATTGCATCTTGAAGGGCCATATCTGGATTAGATAGGGAATACTCTATGCTCCTCTTGATGTCATTAGAAATCTCTCTGCACATCTCTTCTCCTAGGTCTTTCCTCACAACGTTGCCTCCAAGTGGCAATGGGAGACCAGTAGTCTGATTCCACCAAACTCCTAGATCTATGACCAAGAATGCCCCTTCGTTGGACCATGTTAGTTGCCCTTCATGAATAATTACTCCAGCATCGAACTCCCCCTTGAGTACCCCTGGCTGTATTTTATCGAACGGCACCTCCTCAACTTCGACTTCGCCCAATGCTAGAATAAGGGAAAGATAGGAACTGGTGCTCTTGCCGGGAACCGCGATTACTCTAGTCTTTGCTTCCTCTATACTCATTTTTCTATTAGAGATTAGTATCGGGCCATAACCCTCCCCCATCGAGGCACCACAATTCATCAGAGCGTAGTCCTCGGAAATCTTTGGATACGAGTGGATGCTTACCGCAGACACCTCAAAGTTACCTTCTTGGGCTTCTTGGTTCAAGGTATCAATGTCCACCAATACGTGTTCATATGCCCTCCCGGGCGTATCAATCAGGCCTTGTGTAAGTGCATGGAACATGAATGCATCATCAGGATCGGGTGAATGGCCAATTCGGATTTTCATCTCGCCATCATCCATGTTCAATGCGCGAAGTTTTGAGTTGAAATGGCTTTTCGTTCACACCTCTCCGCGCAATAATGAAATGGGCCCTCCGAGAGGGCCGTTCATGCCCGACCCCTCCAAGCTCTCCACTGCTTCAGGGCAACTCGGACCAATTTGCGCAATCACCGGAAAGGCCCTCAAGTTCTCCGAGGCTATAGTTCTAGACAACGAGTACGTTTGTTGGGAGGCATATGTCGAGTCAACCGGAGCCTCCCCGTCAACAGACGGAAAGGATGTTGGCGGTCTAAAGCTGGGCTGATTGAAAACTTATGGCCCTCGCCCCTCTATTTGACTCATGGCGGGTGGCTGGAGCAGGTTCGCATTACGATTCTCCGAGTATTACGACTCCATTTTGCCAGAATCAATATGGGTCCCACCAAGACTGAGAACCAGGGAGTGGATGTTCATCCCATGGGGGGGTGCCCCGCCTGATCGGCACAGAGCCTTTCCCGGCAAGAACTCACTGCACTCTTACCTACGAAGTAGAGCACCTCACTCATGCTTCCATAGCACTGCATACTACCAAGAACCATCGGCGTTGAAGATGGCGGAAAAGGGCTGGCTTGGTGCCGATCTAATCTTCGATCTCGATGGCGATCATTTACCAGGTGTAACGGATAACGACTTCCCAGCGATGATTGAAGTCATCCAAGGGCAGGCTTGGAGGTTGTGGAATGAATTCCTAGAGCCAGAATTCGGTTTCAAGGAAAAGCATGCCCAATTCACATTCTCAGGTCACCGGGGCTTCCACATTCACGTAAGAGATCCAAACCTCCTTCATCTCGATTCAAATGCAAGAAGAGAGATTGTGAATTATATCAGGGGGGAGGGCATTGACATACAGTCAACAATCTCGGACAACTCAGAGTGGGGCCGTAGAGCACTGCAAGGAATTGACTCCACGCTGGAGAAACTATCCAGCATTTCCAATGGCGAAAAGGGAAAGGGAGCTTTGCTAGATGAGCTGCACGGCATCCTTTCTACAAGAGCCAACTCACCGCAAGTCAATCTGAAATCCACTTCTAGGGCCAGTATAGTAGAGCTAGCAGAGCTGGCAGGTAATGCGGAAAAAGTTTCCAGAATGAAGAAAGACCCAAGCCTTGCAGTTTTTGGCCCAAAATGTACGCCCATATTCTGGGAACTTGTGAAGGGGGACTCCTCCGTGGTCATTGGAACGGCTGGGGAGACAGACGAGGTGGTTACCGTAGACACGAAGAGGGTAATCAGGTGGGTCGGAAGCCTTCATGGAAAATCAGGACTGAGAGTAACTGAATTGCCATTGGAAAGATTAGATCCCGATTCAAGTAACAAATTCAATCCTCTAACCGAGGCTGTTGCATTTTCAGGGGGCACGACGAAGGTCAGGATCCTAGCAGAAGATGTAACAGCAGAAATATCAGGGGACAGGGTTGAACCTAGATTGGGGGACGAAATTGAGGTGAAAGAGTCAATGGCGATGTTTCTGTGCCTGAAAGGGTGGGCTGAGATATGCAAATGAGCCCAATTTCACAAAATAGTGGATAATTGAATCATCTCAATTACGAAGCCACAGAATATTGAATAGTGTTGAACTTCGCAAACTGCTCGTGAATGACCCATTGGACGACGTGGACACCGATTCTGAAGGGCTCCCTACACCTCTCCCGCCACCCCCGCCTGGAATAAACATGCCACCAATGCCAGAGCCGCATATGGAATTGCCTGAGATTCCACCAGCTCCTTCCGATCCACCAGCTCCGCAGTTTGGATTTGTCCCAGAGCCATCTGCAGACGGGGACCTATTGGACGCCGCTAATTCACTCGCTTCCAGCTCTCCAGAGCGAACATCCGAAAAACCATCAGATTTCAAATCCGTTTGGGATAAGAGGAAGTCCTCAAACCCCTCCTTATCGAGTGATTCACGAGATAGCATTTACAACAGGATAGATCGGATATCCACTGGCCGTGGAGAATCACTCATGGACAGGTATGCCGATAGGTTCGGCTCCGATCTTGACCGCGAGATAATCGTCCTTAGAAAGAAGGATCAAGACGATCTAACCACAATTAAGCCAACAGTTGAGCTCATCTCGGAGGTCAGCAAAAATGAGATGTCACTGGATGAATTTATCGAGGCCATGGATGATTCGGATTTCGTGGGACGAGTGGCGCAGAAGACAGGAGTTTCCATTGACAAAATAAACGAATTGGATCTAGATTCCATGCAGGATTTCTTTGAGAGGGCCGACAAAGATAACTCTGGTACGCTAGACTTCGATGAGTTCGTTAATGGAATTATACAGAGCTTCAGGAGCTACGATGAGGATTTCTCACACTTCTTCACTGTGGTAAACGGCCTACTAGGGCAATTACCCGATGACAAAACACTAGCATTCATCGAATCGGACGGTTTCAAGCTATTCGAGTCCGTCGGAAATGACCCAAAGACATCGGATATGGAATCAAGGGGCGAGTTCTTCACGATGGTTAATGAACTGCTTGTAGACCTGCCCGAAGCAGTCATGAAGTCATTCACAGAATCTAATGATTTTGATTTGTACAAGCTAATCGCGAGTAGGTATGGTGGTTGAATGGGTCTCTTGGAGAAGGCTGGCCAGATTAATTCCGGTGAATCGACTAGTGTTGCTCCAGCTGAACCGGAGGCCAAGCCCGAGCCCGTGGCGGCTGAAACCGTTGCCGAGCCAGAACCAGTCCAATCGAAGAAAAGGTCCAGGAGGAAGAGAGCACCTAGGAAGAAGAGGGAGCCGAGACAGAAGAAGGTTCGAGTTGCAAAGGTCATGCCAGAGGGTTTTGTCGAGGCGTCTAGAAGTCAGATGGTGATAAGGAGAGGTTCCGACTTCCTCGTTTCATATGGGTGGACCGTCCCACTCACTGTTCTAACTGCATGGGGTTCTTACTTCGATCCAACCTACATTTTCCTACTCGGAATGCTGCTGATCGGCTTCAATCTAGGTTTCATGCCCTATACTACCGGTCGCTCCGTCGGTAACTGGATCAGTAGGACAACCTTCGTAACGGCCAGATCGGCTACACCACACCAGTCCTATATTTTCCTGAAGGGGCTAACGTTCCCAATGGTGATGCTGGGTCTGATCATGTTCCTGACTTCCACCTCGGAGGGTTTCGGTAGTAAGGCCGGGCAGATACTATTGGCTACATCGTTGGTATTCCTTTTGCCGCCTATACTGGACTATCTTTTCTATCGATTCAAGAGGGACGACCTAGGCCTCTGGGACACATTGTACGGAGGGGTCTGGATGGTAAAGACCAGCAAGTCAGCAGAGTCCAAGGGTTGGTTGAAGAGGCTAGAGCAGCTGGGTGACTATTCAGAGGCACAGGGCTGGTGGTCCGACAACGAGTCGAATGATGACCCTAGCTCCTCAGAGAGTTGACTGTTCAGTATTCCACTGGGAACGGGTCTAGCGACCTCCAAAGAAACCAGCATGCAGCACTACGAAAAGGTCGCCAGGATTCAGCCACCTCGAGCATCTGCCTTTTTGTTACTGCCTGGGGAACTAGGTCCTGGATGCCCCTTTCTATGCCAAGATCCCCCAGACACAGTACATCTGGCCGCATTAGTGAGAAAATGAGCATCATATCCGCAGTCCAAGGTCCAACCCCCTTGAATTGTACTAGATGTTCAGCAATCGCACCATCATCCAACTCTTCGAACCCCTCTGGCAGCAATGGAATCTCGCTAGTAGCTATTCCTAGTATGTAATCGCTCTTTTTACGCGAAAGCCCACAAGATGACACCTCTTCTGCTGTACAGGCACTGATGGACTCTCTATCTATTTCCCCGCAGAGTTCCTCCAATCTTCTGTGTATGGTATCAGCAGCTTTGACAGAAATCTGCTGTCCTACGATACTTCTTACTAGGGTTTGGAATATTTCTCCGTGTCCAGATAAGTGACCTTCACTATACAATTTGACTGATCTTCCGAGTAGGGGGTCGGCAGAAAGGTGTTCGACCGCTTTGTCCCACCATTCTGGCTTACCCTTTTGCATGTTCATTTCAGGGGTCCACACTCTATCAGTTAGCTGTAGGACATATCGCTTTCATAATGGTGGAGGGTTCACTATTCGGACTCGGAATCGTACCTGCTCCTAGCAAGCTCCCTCATGTCCTCGTGGAGAACCCCATCGTCAATTGCGTCCTGATCAGACTCATCGACGATCTCAACACCGAGCAGAGTCTCAATTATGTCCTCCATTGTTACTAAACCTGCAGTCCCTCCAAATTGGTCCTTGGCTACCAATAACTGTTCCTTGTTCTCTAGCAGGATGTCTAGCGCTTTGTCAACAGAAGTATCCACATCGCACGTTACAAGCTCCCTACAGAGATCACCCATTGTGGTGTCAAAATCGTCGTCCGCAGCCTTCCTAAGAATCTCGCTCCTTAGGACTAATCCGGACATCTCGTCGACGCTATCAACGAAAACCGGCATCCTCCCGTGGATCATTATTGGGATCCTATCGATTACCTCCTTGACCGTCTCAGTTGACTTTACTGAAGTCATCACAACTCTGGGTGTCATAATTTCGGTGACCTTCATCTCCCGCAGCTTCAAGAGATTCTGTATTACAGCCTCCTCATCCTCTTCGATTACATCCGATTCCTCTGCGATATCAGCGAGTACGGACAGCTCGTTTCGCGTCACAGTCTCAGTCTCAACCTGGGGGAATGGGGCACGCATCAACTCGATTATCGCCACTATCGGCCAGAGTAACCACATCAGCCACCCAAGTACGTGGTATGAAGAAACAGTCATCTTTCTCCAGTATAGTGCTCCGATGGTTTTCGGGAGTATTTCACTCAATAGCAGTATTGCAATGGTCAGAATGGCTGCAGAAATTGCGATTACGTATTCCCCGTCGCCGAATTGTTTCTCAACCTCCATCCCCACTCCAAGGGCTCCTACCGTGTGCGCAATTGTGTTTAGGGTCAGGATAGCAGTTAGAGGCCCCTCCGGGTCATCCTTCCATTTTGACCAAGTCGCACTGACCTTCGCGTGTGTGTCTTTGAGAGCCACAATGTGGCCATGGGACGTAGAGAGAAGGACTGCCTCAAGAATACTGCACAGAAAGGAGGCACCCAACGCCAGTACGGCGTAAGCAATCATCATTGTGTAATCAACCAATTCTGATTCCTCTAGGAGTCTTTTCGTATGTTGGGGAATGTGTGTTTTGGTTTTCCACAGCGCTTGGCTCCAGCCTGTTCGGGGCGAACATGACATAAATATCTAACTTGACCGACCTTTGGGCTAAGACATGGAGTACGTCACTATTTTCATGGCATGGCCTTACGCAAATGGTCCACTTCACCTTGGTCATGTGGCTGGTAACTGCCTTCCTGCTGATATCCAGTATAGGTACGAGCGTGCTCGTGGTAGAAAGGTTCTGATGTGCAGCGGATCTGATGAGCATGGCACCCCAATCACCCTAACTGCTGAGGAGATGGGAATTAGCCCACAGGATGTGGTGGACAAGTACCACGAAGTAAACACCCAGGCGCTCGCCGATCTGGGATGCTCATGGGTTAATCCCGTCGATCCCAGGGGAATTGAATTCGGAGGCGCATTGTACAATAGAACCACTGATCCAATGCATAAGGAAATCGTCCAAGAGGTCTTCACTAAACTGCTGGACTCAGGTTTCCTAGAACGCCAGTCTATGCAGCAGTATTGCTCTGTAAACATTGACGGAAAGGTACGGTTCCTCCCAGATAGATATGTTGAGGGGAAGTGCCCGGTGTGTTCAGAAGATGGAGCCAGAGGCGATCAATGCGACTCCTGCGGCGCCACTTACGAGGCTCACGAGCTGATTGACCCACGTTCCAAGCTAGAAGGGGAGTCGGAGATCGAAGTCAGGGACACGGAGCATTATTTCCTACGACTAAATGACTTCCAGGAGTCATTGGAGGCACATTCGTCCGAGAGGAAAGCGGTATGGAAGGCAAACGTTCGTTCCATGTCCAAGAACTGGCTTGACATGGGACTCCGTCCCAGGGCAGTAACCAGGGATATTGAGTGGGGGATAGATATTCCACTAGAAGGAAAAGAATGGGGCACTAAGAGAATATATGTTTGGTTCGAAGCCGTACAGGGCTACTACACCTGTGCTCGGATCTGGGCAGAACGATACGCTGCACCATCCGGTCATAACGATGGGATTGACGCATGGAAGAATTGGTGGTTGGTTCCAGAGGAGGGAGAAAGCCCACGCCACATCTACTTCATGGGTAAAGACAACATTCCGTTCCACACAATTATCTGGCCTGCAATACTGATGGGCCTTAACGCCGATGATGCCGAGGGGGTTTCTCACGTCGCAGCTCCGGGGAGAATGGTTCTCGAGGATAACGTTTCATCGAACGAGTATCTGCTGCTTCAGGGTGGCCAATTCAGCAAGAGCAGGAGACATGGCGTTTGGCTCCCTTCATACTTGGAGAGATATGACCCAGACGCACTCCGATATTACCTATCCATCAACATGCCAGAGGCCCATGACACAGATTTCAGATGGGACGAGTATGTGGACAGGGTGAATAACGAGTTAATCGGTACATATGGCAATTTCGTGCACCGGGTGATGACTCTGACGCACCGTCTGCCTAGTGATGGGGGCAACCCACTTGCGAGCTATGATGAAATGAGGTTACATCAGGAAACAATTGCATCGGTAAATGAGAAAATTTCTGATGCCATTGATTCGCTGGAGAGGCAGCGTTTCAAAGAGGCACTGAGGAGTATCATGGGTATCGCTCAGATCGGCAACTCGATACTACAGAACGCTGCTCCATGGAAGCACCTCAAAGGGGAGGAATCACCAGAAAGGCGCCAATCTCTCTCTTCATTGGCACTATCATGGAGGATTTGCAGCTGCCTAGCCGTCTGTATGAGGCCATTCATACCATTCTCCTCCGAGAGGCTATGGTCAATGCTCGGTAACGAATCGGACATCGATACCATTCTATTGGAGGATTCAATGAATGGAACGGAGCCACTATCATGGAACTCCGAAGCACCCGAACCCCTCTTTGCACGTTTAGACTTGGATGATATTCTGCTGAGCGAGGAGTCATTGTCAGACAGTAAGGACAATGACTCTACGCCCATTCCCGAGAACGGAGGGGATTACATCGACTTCGAGGATTTCATGAAGGTTGAGATGAGGACGGGACGGATTGTCACCGTGGAGGACCATCCAAACGCGGACAAGCTTTTCGTAATCACAATCGACGAAGGCTCCGACTCAACTAGAACAGTTTGTGCAGGGCTTAAGGGACATTACGAGCCATCTGAGTTGGAGGGTCTGAACGTTGTATTCGTAGCTAATCTGGAACCTCGGAAGCTCAGAGGGGTGATGTCCGAGGGAATGATCCTTGCTGCAGACGATGGCGAAGGCGGGGTCAAGGTTCTGACTACCGAGGGAGACATCCTATCGGGTTCGAGAGTGAGGTAGCCGAACGCCCCTCCTGTCCGATAAGTAGGGCAAATCAACTCTTTGTCCATACTGAGTATGTTGTTGCATGTTCATTGTCATCATCCGCGTTCGTTTGCTCAATTACGGCCTCGGACCAATCCGACCTGTCCCATTCAGGGAAGGAAACGTCTCCGCTACCGCTGACGTGGACCGTAGTAACGTGGACCTCGTCCACCCTGTCTAGGAACATCTCGTAAATCTGGGATCCGCCAATGACCCAGCACTCTTCACTACCCTCTGCAAATGCAATCTCAATTGCTCTACCTACGTATAGGGCAGTGTCTGCACCGTCAGCATTCCAGTTCGTATCTCTGGACATCACTATGTTCGCCCTCTCAGGAAGGGGCTTGAACTCATCCGGAAGGGAGTCCCAGGTCCTCCTGCCCATGATTACAGAATTGAAACCATCACCCTCCGTTAATGACTTGAATCGAAGCATGTCGCTCCTTAATCTCCAGGGGAGCTCTCCCGACGAACCTATGTTGCCGTCCTCGTCCATTGCGACTATCATCGCCATCTTCATTGTATCACTATACGGAAATGGGTGCTGATATGTGAGGGTGGTGGTCATAGCCTTCGATTGTGATGTTCTCGTACGTGAATTCATCGATGCTGGTAATGGCGGGGTCGAGACGTAAAGTAGGAAGCTTCAGTGGCTCCCTCTCGATCTGCATCTTCGCCTGCTCCATGTGATTGAGATAGAGGTGACAGTCCCCCCCAGTCCAAACGAACTCACCCGGTTCCAGTCCGCATACCTGGGCAATCATGCAGGTCAGCAGGCTATACGAAGATATGTTGAATGGAACGCCGAGGAAGGCATCGGCACTCCTCTGATACAGATTACAGGATAGCCTCCCCTCGTTCACATAGAACTGGAAGAAGGCATGACAAGGCATCAGTGCCATTTCATCCAATTCACCTACATTCCATGCTGATACTATGATACGCCTACTTTGTGGGTTGTTCCTTATGAGTTCAATTGCACCTTGGATTTGGTCGATTACCCTACCGTCATTTGACTCCCAGAATCTCCATTGCTTTCCGTATACCGGCCCGAGGTCTCCATTATCATCAGCCCACTCATTCCAGATCCTTACTTTGTTCACCTTCAGGTATTCGATATTAGTATCGCCCGAGAGGAACCAAAGCAACTCGTGAATAACACTGGGCCAGTGGACCTTCTTTGTGGTGACAGCCGGAAATCCTTCAGATAGGTCGAATCTCATTTGATGCCCAAATACGGAAACTGTCCCAGTACCAGTCCTATCTTCTTTGATTGCTCCTTCATCGAGAATCCTCCTTAGTAGGTCGAGATACTGTTCCATATCTTCCACTGTGCAAGCAGGTAGTCCATCAAGAATGCGCTAAGGGGCGCCTCTCATTTTCTGGGTCTCAATAAACTGGTCCGCAAATCTCCTGTAAAGCACCCTCATAGAATCCTGCCGTTGCTCGACCCCTAGTTCAGCAATTTCATCTACCCAATTGTCGTCAATTCCCCCGCCTTGTGGATTCTGTGCCCACTCGGCGAAAGTGATCGGGTCATCGACAATTAGATCTATCCTCTTCCAAGGCTTAGGGAATTTGCTTCCAGGTGGCATGAAATCTCTAGCTCCAATGGACATAGTTACGGGAACCACTGGGACATTGGGAAATCTCGCTGCAAGCCTTGCGAAACCGGTCTTTGCAGCCTGAAGCATAGGGGGCGCCTCTCTCCTGGATCTGGTACCTTCTGGAAAAATTCCTAGGCAACGGCCACTATCTATTACATCAACCGCTCTAGCCAGGGCATCCCTCCCCCCATCTTCCCTGAATGTCTCGATCTGCCCCGTGGAGATCATAACAAATCTGTTTGGCTGCCTGTCGAAATGACCCTCCTTAGCCATGAAATGTATGGGCCTCTGCGAAGCAAGTATTTTGATGAAGGGATCTAGATTGCCCAGGTGATTCCCGCAGAAAATAGCAGCCCCTTTCATTGGGACCTTGTGCGCGCCTCTAATATGCACGTTTGTCACCGCCCTCAGAAGAGCAGGAACGTACTTCTCAAGAAATCTGTAGATCAACGGGGTGGAGAACTTCTCACTGGTCCCTTCTAGCCCGACCCACGTGGAAATCTTCTCCAATGACTGCTTGGAAAGGGCCATGCCCCTCGCGAGTAGTAACCAGTTTCATAGTTTGCAGTTGAATATGTTGAATAAGCAAAACAATGAGAGGGGGCCATGGTGGGGAGAATTCCTTCACTGCTCGTATCGGTATTGATTTGCCTGCCCCTACTAGCTCCCACTGTTGCAGGGGAATGGGGCACTGATACTTGGCTGTCAAGCGTGATAGCCGAAGAGCGATTAGATAGCGGCGATGAGTTTGGCTGCCATGGATTCGAGGGCCTTGATACAACTGATGAGCCGTGGGTTATTGCAGCCTGCAAGGAATATTTGGAAGGCCAGACGAACTCTTCAAGATGGGGAAAAAATCCCATTTCTTTTGGAATAAACTCACAGGTTATAGATTCTGAAATTGGTGACTCCTTGAAAAACTCCGGTTTTCAAATTGTAGGTGACATGGTAGAAGAGGCACCAGAGGGGCTGTACATAGCAATTAGGAATGGAGCCAGTCTGGAGAAGGGAGTAGCTGATAAGGGCCTGATTGAATCTGCAGATGAAGACTCACTGATAAGCGTCCACTGGAGGGCTCGGATTGGCGATTTACGAGTACGTGAGGACAAGGATGTTATCTCATGGTTAGAGGAGCAACCTGTTTGGTTCACTACATGGGGTGAGTGGCACCATCATCGAGAATCAGGAAACTCTACTTCGGCGTTTCTGCAAGGTTCTACAGTCACCATCGCGTCCTCTTCACATAAGACTGGCGGCGATTCGTGGATGGTTCCAGGAACGGTGATGGTTGAATTTGACTCTACAGTGTTAGATGTGACAGATTCCTTCGGCCTTCCCATGCCATTGCTAACTGGGAGTGAACGAAAACTCGTTGTGGGTTGGCGTAATGTGGATGGTGGAATCATAGTCACTCAAAACCCGAACACTACAGTATATGTCGAGTTGGATACTAATGCTGAACAAATTGAGGTTACTCCTATGGCCACATTCAACGATCTGAACTACTCAGTAACCGTTGTCGGCCACCATACAACCAACCTTTTCAGATGGACGCAGGATTTCTCCGGTACAGAACTAACTTTCACCTGGTTAATCGAGAGGCCATTTGATGATGAAGTGGGCTGGAAATTGCCCCTTTTCGCCCTAACAATGCTAATTGCAGTACCAATTTCCATAGTTTACCTGCTAAGAACGGACCAATTCTCTGGCTCTAGGAATTAGGGTCACTGAACAAAGGACCTTCGATTTCTACGCCTTCTCGAATCATGCGTGACACTATCCTCCCGACAGCGTCCGCAGAAAGAGCCTCAGGAGGGTGAACTCCCGGTGGAAGCATATCTGGGTCCTTGAGCCACTCTTCAACACAGCATACAGTTACCAGGCCGGTGGTCCTAGCCATGGAATGCCCATCATCACCACCGTGATCCTGCACCCGCCAAGTCATCCTACGTCCATCATGCCCTTCAGCGAACACTTCCATCCAAGTGAATTCAGGTATTTTTTCATTATACTGCCATTCGGACGTAAGGCTCTGAAGGTCTAATTCTCCCGACTCTCTCTCATCAATGAACCTTTGAATGTGCCCAGGCCACCTTACAGTATACTCTGATAGTTCTACAGCAGGAATTGTTCCTAGGACGCTCCTAAGGCCATCTGTTAGGAAAGCTTCCATCTTGCCCTTCTCCGGAACCTCGATTTCGTGTCTCTCAGATAGTGCCGGCAACGTCACTAGTTCCGAATCTCTGATTACTCTTGCAGGTCTAGTATACTCAGCCACCACATCAATAGGCGAAAATGGCGCCATGTAGTTCCAACCATCCGTGGGCCCAGTTGGATTTCCGCCAACCCTAACTTCGCCACTTTTCAATGCCCCCATTTCTCCGTAAGCCAGAGAAAGGAGCATGTTGGATAGGCCCGGTGCAATACCAGTATCCCACAGTATGGTCGCCCCGTATTCCTTGGCCTTTTCCTCATCTCTGTCAGGAGTGAACTCGCTGAAACTAAGATCAACAGTTCTCCATGGTAGCTCTGCTAGTGATGTTGTACTCGAATGCCCGATGTCACCAGGTAGCATATTGACCACAATGTCATTATCCGCATCGAATGTAATGCCGTCCCTTGATGAAACTAGATCCAACATCAAATCTATCGGGTCTTCATCTGGCTCTAGATGATGAATCTCTATGCCGGAAACCCCCATTACGCGATGTGGCTGGGGATCGTAGGCATGTACAGTAATTCCCGATTCTGCGAACTTCCTTGCGACATAGGAACCAACCAGTCCAACACCGAAGCAGTGTATCGCCACCATGACTCTCGGGATGCGGCTGCGTTATTCGTTCTAACTGTCCGTAATTTTTCTAGTAAATTATAGCGATGCCTTGATTGGGTGCAATACCTGCCGCATTGCATGGATAAGGCCGGAAGGATAGACCCATGGTCATCTGAGCAATCAACTGACTATGACCGAATAGTCAGTAAGTTCGGATTGTCCTCGGTTGACGCCGGCACTCTGCCAAATCCAGGGATGCTACATCGTAGGGGCATAGTCTTCGGCCACAGAGATCTCGACGTAGTAGTTGAATGCATGAGCGTCGGAGACCCATTTGGCGTTCTTACTGGACTGATGCCCAGTGGTAGGATGCACCTTGGACATAGTATGGTAATCGAACAAGTTAGATGGTTCCAGGAACAGGGCGCAGACGTTACAGTTGCCGTAGCCGACCTCGAGGCCCTGGCAACTCGTGGCACTTCACTAGCAGAGGGTCGCGACACGGCTCTTCGCGAATATGTGCTCAACTATGCAGCATTGGGACTTGATCCAGATAACACCAACGTCTACTTCCAGAGCACTAGGCCTTCTGTTCAGAGGCTTGCATTTACTCTAGGGCAGCGGACGAACCTCTCTGAATTCGAGGCAATCTACGGTTTCAACGGAGAAACGAACCTGGCACACGTGCAAGCACCCATGGTGCAAGTTGGCGATATCGTGCACCCTCAGATGGACGAGTATGGCGGACTCAGACCTATCGTCGTTCCAGTGGGGGTTGATCAGGACCCACATCTGAGGCTGACTCGGGACATTACCCAGAAGAGTAACTGGTTCAACGTCAAGCAAAGAAAGTCAGGGGGTCTAACCGTGGCTCTATCTATCCAGGATGGAAATCGTTCTCAGTTAGGAGTTTCGGAATCAGGAAAGGTCGACATGACCTCACGAAAGTCTATGATGTCAAATTTAGAATCATCAATCAAAGATTTAGGATTCTCCGATGTCAAAACAAACCCGAAACACGGTACAATCGAGATTCCCGGGGCAACAATTTCTGATAAATTTCGAATTAGGATGAAATTGCTTTCTATCGAGAGAATGAATGGTGGAATGGGACTCTTGCCCCCAAGCTCAACCTACCATAGATTCGCCGTTGGAATGACTGGCGACAAGATGTCATCTTCTAAGCCAGAAAGTACAATTTTCATGGATGATGATATCGAGGTGATGTCAAAGAAGGTCAAGAGGGCCATTAGTGGCGGACAGCCTACAGTAGAGGAACACCGTAGGCACGGAGGGGACGTTGACAAGGACGTTGCATTCCAATACTTGCAATTCTTCTTCGAGCAAGACGACAATGCTTTGCATGAGGTCCAGAAAGAATACGAAAGTGGCAGGCTACTGGCTGGCGAGGTGAAGCAAATCTGCATCGACAGAGCAACAGAATGGCTAGGAGAACTCGCAGAGAAGAGGATGCATTGGGAAGATAGAGTAGACGAGTTCCTAGCGCAAGATGCACTCTAGCCGAGGTCGAATACCGGTATCTCAGGCCCGGTTTCCAAAACTTCCTTCTCCTCATCCATCAATTGCCTTGAAATCGCATCTAGATGTATGATCTGACTCCTCCCCCTGGGGTCCAGTAGCTCCACAGTGACATTGCTAGAGCCGTCCTTCACCCTATCCAAATTTTCCAGTATTTGCAAAGCTGTTTCAGTAACGCCACCATCTTCATCACCCCTGATCACCGTCTCTATCGCATTTTCGAATCGCCTAATAACGCCCTCTATGTTTGTCACATATCCGCTAGATGAGCCGCCAGGGGAAACCTCCAAGTCCAGCTCAGGGATCCTAATCGTACATGACGACGACCTCACAACCCTAGCCATAGCCTTCTCGCTATCATCTACAACTAGTGAGGAAAAACCAGGTTTTCTTCCGTCCGAAGGGATGAAATCTGTGTGCTTCCAACCGCAAGATCCACACAAGACTGTGATTTGCGTGTGCTCACCGAAATATGGGATTTCGTCGTTCATCGCTAGCATCGTCAAAGCGTCTGAGTCCCCACATTGTGGGCAGGGAGCATCCACCTTGCTCTGCATGAGTTACTTCACCCTAGCACTTTCGAATGTTGGAGGAAGTAGAAGGAGCCTTGTATTCCCAAGACGTACTAGTTGGCCACGCATGTCTCCTTCCACAAATTCCTGTATTCTGCCTACTGCCAATTGCAATTCCATGTCCCTAGACATCAAACCCGTCATTTCTACGATAACAATGTCTCCATCAGAAATCCAATCCATGAGTTGGGCAATTCCGGTCACGTCCTCAAGTATCGCTCTGTGAACTATCACATCGCCCTGAGTCCTCGGTACAGGTGCATGGGTATATTTCACCCCTAAGTCGTGATAGGGCTCCCCAGGTTCGATGGATCCAGTATTTTGATCGGAAATGCTGGGCATTTCGACCCATTTGGGGCCATCGTCTCCTTGACTCATGTCATTTCGAAACTCATTTGACGCTTCATACCTTCTGCACAGGTGGAAAATATCAGTACAATGTAATACAATTCTTGCAGCCCCACCTCCCGTCGCATTGATAAGGGGTCGATTTTAGTCAATATCACTGGCAACTCCGCCGGTGATTACTATGGACGCAACAACTACCGCAATCAAGACTGGCACCAGCACCGTTGGCATCACTTACGATGGGGGTGTTGTCGTTGGTGCGGACCATAGGGCAACAATGGGTCATTTCATTGCAAATAAGTCCGTCCAGAAACTATTCAGGATTTCCGATAACATTGCACTAACTACTGCCGGCCTGGTTGGGCATGCTCAGTCTCTATCGCGAGTTCTCGCAGCCGAATTGAAGTTGTACGAACTAAAGAGGGACGCACCAATGACCGTGAAGGGTGCAGCTACGTTCACAGCAAACATTCTTTCAGGTAGGCCCCACTACGTTCAGCTGCTAATTGTCGGTGTCGACCCCTCCGGTTCAAGTGTCTACAGCATCGACTCAGCTGGTGGCTCTATTCCTGATGTATACTGTGCGACCGGCTCAGGAAGCCCATACATGTACGGGGTTCTAGAGGACCAATTCCAGGAGGGGATGACCAAACAGCAGGCTTTGGCAGTAGCTGCAAAGTCCCTTCTCGCTTCAGCTCAGAGGGATGCCGCGAGCGGAAATGGCATGGATCTAGCCTACATCACAAATGAAGAAGGTTTCACACAATTATCCGAAGAGGAAGTCAGCGAACTTCTCTCTTCGCTTTGATCACATTCCCGGCCTAGCGCCGACTTGGCCTAGTTGCCTGCGGAAAAGAGAAGGATACTATGAGACTGACACTACCTGAGATTAAGAGGAAGATATCCAAGCTGATCCCTGATGATATTGATTCAGAAGTGACCTTAGAAGCAGGCTCGATAGCAATTATTACAAAGCAACCCGGACGATTCTCAGGAGGTTCTGAGAGTCTTACCGTCCGCATTGCTAAGACTATCAAAAGAAGGGTCGTAGTGAGGCCACACCCAGATATTCTTGCTGATGATTCCGCGGTTCATGATGCAGTAAATCGAATAATTCCTCCTGAGGCAATGGTTAGGAACACATGGTTGGATCCTGCATTATCAGAGGTCATTCTAGAATGCGACGACCCCTCTTCAGCAGTAGGCCCTAAGGGTGCACATATCAATGCCCTCAGGGACGAGATTGGCTGGCTGGTTAAAGTTGAAAGGGCCCCTGCGAGGGAAAGTCGCACCCAGCACGACATCCGCCGTTACCGAAAGGAGCTTGCAGATGAGAGGAAATCCCTATTGAAGAAATTTGGAACTAGGATATACCGGCCCCAAAGGCCCGGTGAGTCGTGGGTACGAGTTTCAGCACTGGGCTCTTACAGGGAGGTTGGAAGGGCTATGCACCTCGTGACTACAAATGAGTCGAAGGTTTTGGTCGATGTCGGTGCCAAGCCCACAAGTAACCAAAATGAGGTTCAACCATTCTTTGCAGCACCGGAACTTCTCCCATTAGATAATTTAGATGCCGTAGTAATCACCCACGCCCATGTCGACCACATTGGCATGCTCCCCGTTCTTTTCAGATATGGATACAAGGGCCCGGTATACTGTACTCCACCTACTCGCGATCTGATGACGCTTCTGCAGATCGATTACATCAAAGTCTCACAAGCAGAGGGAAATGAAGCACCTTACTCGAAGGCAGATATTCAAGAGTGCATTAAACACGTAGTCGATGTCAACTGGGGCGACAAGACCGACATTGCGCCAGATGTCAAGATGACGATGGAGAATGCTGGACACATTCTCGGCTCTTCTAGCGTGTACATGCAGATTGGAGAGGGCAAGTCTGAACACAGACTACTGTTCTCTGGTGACATCAAATATGAGAAATCATGGTTGTTCGATGCGGCAACTGTACGCTTCCCCAAGGTTGACACACTTGTTATCGAATCCACCTATGGGGGACCACAGAGTATCCAACCAACAAGGCAGCAGGCTAGCCAGGAGTTACAGGATCTTGTTACGGACACATTGAACAGGAAGGGGAAGATATTCTGCCCAGTATTTGCCGTCGGCAGGTCTCAAGAGGTTATGCTGGCGATTGACGAACTCTTCAAGTCGGGCAAAGTCCCGCCCGTAACAGTTTGGCTTGATGGGATGATTAGCGAGGCGAGCGCCATCCATTCCAGCCATCCAAATTTCTTGAACAGGGAATTGAAGAAGAGTATGCTCAGAGGAGGGGATCAGAACCCATTCAACTCCTCATGGTTCAAGCAAGTAGACTCACGCGAGTTGCGCGAGTCGATTCTACTGGACCCAAGCCCCTGCATTGTCCTAGCCACGAGCGGAATGATGACCGGCGGACCAATAATCGAGTACCTGAAGCACTGGGCACCCGAGCCAGGCAATACGCTATGCTTCGTTGGCTACCAGGCATCCGGAACTCTGGGACGGAGACTGCAGGAAGGGCATTCCCATGTACCATTGATGGACAAGGGCCAGACATTGATGCTGGATGTAAATTGCAACATGGTAATCATTGACGGATTCAGTGGCCACTCGGATAGGAATCAATTGATGGATTACGTCTCCGCGTTGAACCCTACTCCGAGAAAGATCATCTGCCATCATGGCGATCCACAGACTTGCAATGCCTTCAGGATGGGGCTCCGCGAGAGGTTCAAGGTCCAGACCTATGCCCCCGCAAATCTGGAGACTCTCCGACTGTCATGATTACAGCACGGGAATGTCGAAGCCAGCATCCGAAGGGTCCCCCACCGATGCCCCCCGATCAAATTCTGCCTCATCTGTCCATTCGATTACCTGCTCGGAAACAGGATCGGCATCATTTCCGGTAGTGACGGCAAAACCCGCTGGAACTGGTGCTAGAAGGAGCATGGCCCAGGCCTCAGCGGTAATCGTCCTTTCTACAATCATTATTGCCAATGAGGTTAGAACAAGTATCGTGGAAAAGCCCAGCGCAACCCATCTAAGCCACCTCATGTCAACACCAAAGGGGGTTTAGAAGTTCATCTTTACCACGACAAAGTGATGAACCTGCATTATTGGCCAATTACGTGAGTGTTGAGTGGCAATTGCGGAGATGCGTTTGCGGCCATTCATTCGGCTGTAAAGAAGGAGCCACCCCCTCATGCACTAAGTGCGGCTCAGCGAACTCCAAAAAATCCTCAATTTTTGCTGACTCTCGTCAACTTGCCGTAGCAGTATCAAACGCAAACATGCCTCGGGAAATAGCTCATGACATTTCGAAAAGGATTCAGACTATGGAAGAAAAATCCGAACTATACATGTCCAATAATTTTGGAAATATAAGATCCAGAACTATCCAAGCGATGCGCTATGCCACTGATGACGCTGGAATACTGACCATCGAGTCGCTAGAGCAGGAACTCGGCAAGATGGGGATTAATGAGCCCACTCCACAACATCTGATAGGTCAAGCCGAGGTAGAAGGAATTCTACTCAGAAATGACTCTGAAACATGGTCCTGGCTCTAGCAAAGTTCATGACGATTCGTCAACCGCAATCAATCCTAGGGGCCTGTGGGTTAGTCTGGTCTATGCTTGTTGCTTTGGGAGCAATAGACCCTGGTTCGAATCCAGGCAGGCCCACCACAATTCATTGAACCAA